>Ga0255363_100006_pt1:0-45000 | contig 217984 bp, 204 predicted proteins | sample GFST100metaG_FD_186007 | JGI IMG/M metagenome (GOLD analysis project Ga0255363, IMG submission 186007) | Peat soil microbial communities from Stordalen Mire, Sweden - G.F.S.T100 | ecosystem: Environmental > Terrestrial > Soil > Wetlands > Peat | place: Sweden: Norrbotten County... | reverse complement strand
CGTCAGGCCACCCGATCGGCGCGCTGGCGCCGCCGAACTCGACGGTGCTGGTCACGACGCCGCAGCTGCAGTCGAACCGCAACATGGTCAACGCGATCGTCTCGGTCGAGGACAAGCGCTTCTGGACCGACCCTGGCATCGACGTCCGCGGTCTCGGGCGCGCCCTGCTATCCGACGTCTCCGGCGGCCAGTACGAGGGTGCTTCGACAATCCCCGAGGAGTTCGTGAAGAACGTCGAGCAGGAAGAGGACCATCGCACGGTCTTCGAGAAGCTGAGGGAGGCCGGTCTCGCCTTCCAGCTCACGCAGCGCTGGCCGCGCTGGAAGATCATGACGGAGTACCTCAACACCATCTACTTCGGCAACGGCGCCACCGGCGTCGAGGCCGCGGCACGGACCTACTTCGGCAAGCAACACGGCTACGACCCGGCCAACCCGGCCAGTGAGTCGAAGTCCGCTTGCGGCGACCCCGACGCCCAGGATCCCCACCGCAAGGACTGTGTGGCGATGCTGACGCCGGCCCAGGCGGCGTTGCTCGCAGGGATGGTCGCCAACCCCACGCAGTTCGATCCGCTCCTCCATCCCCACGCCGCGCGCGAGCGCCGTGACCGGGTGCTGTACGACATGTACGAGCAGCACTACATCGACTACACCCAGTACCAGACGGGACTCGACACGCCGCTGCCGACGAAGGGCAGCATCTCCCAGCCGCAGGAACCGTCGACCGCGCCGTACTTCATCTCCTGGGTCCGGCCGCTGGTGATCAAGGCGCTCGAACGCGAGGGCCTGTCGCCGACCAACGCCCAGTATCAGGCCTACTACGGCGGCCTGAAGATCAAGCTCAGCATCAACCTGGACATGCAGCAGGCGGCCCAGAAGGCCGTCGACCAGGAGTTCTCGCCCGGCTCGAACGGGCCGACCGCAAGCCTCGTGGCGATCGACAACAAGACCGGCGAGGTGCGCGCGATGGTCTCCGGCGACGGCGACTACGCGAAGAGCCCGTTCAACCTGGCCACGCTCGGCTACCGGCAGCCGGGGTCCGCGTTCAAGATGTTCACGCTCGCCTCGGCGCTCTCCGAAGGCAAAGCCGACGCCTATACCGAGTTCGACTCCAAGCCGATGTCGATCCCGTATCAGACGCCCGAGGGCTACGCGATCTTCCGCGTCAAGAACTTCGGCAACGTCTACACCGGCGTGACGACGCTCGCCGAGGCAACAGCCGCCTCCGATAACAGCGTCTTCGCTCAGCTCGGCATGAGAGTCGGCACCAAGAAGGTCGCCGCGATGGCGAAGGCGATGGGCATCCGCAGCCCGATCTCGACCTACCCGGCGATGATCCTCGGCGGCCTCACGCAGGGCGTCTCGGCGCTGGACATGGCACACGCCTACGAGACCGCGGCCACCGGCGGCCTGAAGGTCTACAACCCGACGCTCGGCGACGTCAACGAAGGGCCAATCGGCATCTCCTCGATCGCCGGCTGCAAGCCGTGCACGCAGCACACCGTGACCAACCACCCGAGCTACCAACGCGTGTTCTCGACCAACGTCGCCGACCAGATCCACTCGCTGCTCGAGGGCCCGGTGTCGAGTGCCGGCACGGGCTCGGCGGCGAACATCGAGGGCGCCGACGTCGTCGGTAAGACCGGCACCACCTCGAACTACGTCGACGCCTGGTTCGTCGGCTGGACCTCGAAGCTGACCGTGGCCGTGTGGGTCGGCTACGCAAGCTCCGGCAAGCCGATGCTGACGAACTACGACGGCGGGCCGGTCGAGGGCGGTACCTACCCCGCGATCATCTTCCACAGCTTCATGGTCGACGCGCTGCAGATCCTCGCCGACGAGAAGGCCGGCAAGACCTCGACGACCTCGACCTATACAAGCGCCACCCCGGATACAACGCCGTCCGTCACCGAGGAGCCGACCACCACCGTCTCGCCGACCGAGACTCATACCAGCCCGGCCACCCCGACCACGACCAGCGGGACCGGGAACACGACCGGTAGCAGCACGGGCGGCGCAGGCGGCACCAGCGGTGCTGGCAACGCCGGCGGGACGAGTTCGACGAGCCCCAGCACCAGCCCACCCGCTGCCGGGACGACCGACGGCAGTTCCGGCAGCAGCGGTACCACCCCAGCCTCCGGCAGCTCGGGTTCGAGCACCGGCAGCACCGGCTCCGGGTCGAGCTCCGGCGCAACCAGCACCGGCAGCTCCACCACCGGCGGCGCCAGCCTCGGCTAGCCGCGCCCGCGGCATCGCCCCGACGCTTCAGCGCCGCGGTATCCGGTGCGTGCCGGCGCCGGCTGCCGGCGCCGGCCGCCGACCGTCGCTTACCTCAGCGCCCGGCGTCGAACCCGCGCCAGCCCGGCTGCGGCGCCCGCAACGGCGCCGAGATGAACTTGCTGCCGGCAGCGACGAAGCGCCACGGTAGCTCGGTCGCCTTCGAGATTCCGATTCGCCTTCCGGCCTGCACCGCTGGTGGCCCGCTGGCCGCCGGCGGTGGCACGATCCGCACCCGCCCATCCGTCAGGCTGCAGCCGTGATCGGATAGTGTGACGCCAAGCGCCTGAGTGAGTTTGCCAGGCCCCGAGCAGAGTTCCCGCAGCTCGGTGGCCGACCGGCCGCGGCGCTCTGCCATCAGCTCGATGCCGGTGACCGGTTCGATCGCGCGGAACAGCACCCCGGCACCGACGCCCTCATCCTCGCAGACCGCGTTCAGCAACACGTGGATCCCGTAGGAGCGGTAGACGTAGGCACGGCCCGGCGGCCCGAACAGCGTCGCCGTACGCGGTGTCAGGCCGACGAACGCGTGGCAGGCCGGCTCGGACTGGTGATAGGCCTCGGTCTCGACGATCACGCCGGCGCAGTCGCCGCAGACGACGGCACAGCCGATCAGCTCGCGCGCGACCGTCAGCACCGGCCGCCGGTAGAAATCAGCCGTCAGTCCCGGCCGCGAGACGAGCTCAGCGTCCGGGGCGAACGCGATGTCAGTCGCGGCCGGAGCGCGCACGGTCGAGTTCCGCATGCGCGTACCCCAGCTGCGCGCGGATCGACGCCAGCGCCGTGCCGCCGCGTGAGGCCTTCGACTCGATCCAGGCACGGTCGGCCAGCAGGCCGTAGAAGCTCTGACCGTCAAGCTCGGGCGATGCCGCCTTCAGCTCCGCCTCGCTCAGCTCGGAGAGCTTGCGGCCAGTGCTGACGGCTTCGCGGACGAGGCTCGAGACGACGCCGTGGGCGTGCCGGAACGGGACGCCGCGCTTGACGAGCAGGTCGGCGACGTCCGTGGCCGCCAACAGCTCGTCGCCCGACGCTTGCTCGAGGCGCTCGCGGTTGAAGCTGATCGTCGCCACCATTCCGTCGGCGGCGGCCAGCATCAGCGCGAGCGTGTCAACCGCGTCGAAGAGGTGCTCTTTGTCCTCCTGCATGTCCTTGTTGTAGGTCAGCGGCAGACCGTGCATGACGCCGTAGAGGGCGTTCAGGTGCGCGACGACGCGCGGCGCCTTGCCGCGCAGTAGCTCGGCGCAGTCGGGGTTCTTCTTCTGCGGCATGATCGACGAGCCCGACGCCCACGCGTCGGAGACCTCGGCGAAGCCGAACTCCTCGCTCGACCACAGCACGATCTCGGCGCCGAGCCGCGAGAGATGCGTGGCGCAGGTCGCCGCGGCGGCGAGGTAGTCGAGCACGAAGTCACGGTTCGAGACGGCGTCGATCGAGTTTTCGACGACGCCTGCGAAGCCGAGCTCCTCGGCGACCTGCGGGCGGTCGGTGTCGAAGTCGACGCCGGCCAGCGCGCCGGCGCCGAGCGGCAGCAGCGACGCCGCCTCGTGGGCGGCGCGGAACCGCCGCGCGTCGCGCAGCAGCATCCACGTGTAGGCAAGCAGGTGGTGGCTCAGATACACCGGCTGGGCGCGCTGCAGGTGCGTGTATCCGGGCATCGGCCAGTCGAGGTGCGCCTCGGCCTGCGCCAGCAGCGTCTGCGCGAGGTCGAGCACCGTCTCCTCGGTCGTCAGCGCGATCTCGCTTGTGAACATCGCCATGTCGGTCGCGACCTGGTCGTTGCGCGAGCGCCCCGTATGCAGGCGCGCGCCGGCGTCGCCGGCCAGCTCGGTCACGCGCCGCTCGATCGCCATGTGGACGTCCTCGTCCTTCGGCGCGAACTTGAAGCGCTCCTGCTCGACTTCGGTCGCCACCATCGCTAGCGCCCGCTGCAGCTCCTCGCCGTCGGCCTCGGGGATGATCCCGCGCGCGGCCAGCATCCGGGCGTGGGCCATCGACTGCCTGACGTCGTAGGGAGCGAGGCGCCAGTCGAACGACAGCGAGTCGTTGAGGCGGCGGAACGCCTCGTCTTGCGGAAGGGAGAATCGCGACATGCCGGTCATGATGCCAGCACGCCGCCGTGACGTGGCGCCCGGCCAAGCGCGGCGAGCAGCTGGTCGCAGACCAGCTGCACCTGCGCGGCCGTCATCTCCGGGAAGAACGGCAGCGCGATCGACCGCGCCGACACGTCCTCACAGACCGGGAACTGCCCGGGCCTGTAGCCGAACGTCTCGCGGTAGTAGGACAGTAGGTGGATCGCCGGGAAATACGGCTTGGCGGGGATTCCCCGCTCGGCCAGCGCCCGCACCGTTCCGTCGCGGTCGCTGCCCTCCGGCAGGCGGACCACGTAGACGAACCAGCTGCGCCGCGCCGCGCCCTGGTTCTCGCACGGCAACGTGATCCCCTCGACGTCGCCAAGCAGCTCGCGATAGAGGCCCGCCACCCGCTCGCGACCGGCCAGCAGGTCGTCGAGCCGCTCGAGCTGGGCGATGCCGATCGCGCAGGCAAGATCCGAGAGGCGGTAATTGAAGCCAAGGCGATCGTGGTCGAGCCAGTCCATGTTCGGCGCTCGGCCTTGGTTGCGCTCGGAGTCGATCCTGGTCTTCTGCTCGGCGTCAGAAGTGACGACAACTCCACCCTCACCCGTGGTGATCTGCTTGTTCGCGTAGAAGGCGAAGACCGTCGGATGCCCGCGCGAGCCAACGCGCGTACCGTCCGCGTAGCTGGCGCCGAGCGCCTCGCAGCCGTCCTCGACGATCGGCAAGCCCAGTCGCTCGAGCGCGGCGACGTCGGCTGGATAGCCGAAGACATGCACCGGCAGCAGCGCCGAGGTGCGGTCCGTGACCGCGGCAGCGACCTGCTCCGGATCGAGGTTGAGGGTGACCGGGTCGATGTCCACGAACACGGGGCGCGCGTTCTCGTAGATCGCGACGTTGGCGCTGGCGACGAAGCTGAACGGGGTGGTGATCACCTCGGTGCCGGCGCTGACGCCGACCGCACGCAGCGCAAGGTGCAGGCCGGCCGTGCCCGAGGAGACGGCGCTGCCGTGGTCGGCGCCGGCGACCTGCGCAATCCGCCGCTCGAACTCGACCGCCTTCGGTCCCAGCGACAGCCGGCCGGAGCGCAGCACCTCGAGCACGAGCTGTTCCTCGCGCTCGCCGAGTACCGGCTTCGCCAGCGGAACCGAATACTCACTCATGCCACCGTCTCGATGTCGTTCATTCCATGAACTCTACGTTCACCGCCTGCTGCCGGCATCGCGGCTGAAGACGGTGCTCGATCGAATCGACCAGCGCCTCCCAGGAGGCCTCGATCACGTTCTCCGAGACGCCGATCGCCCCCCACTCGACGGCGCCGTCGGAGGAGTCCAGCAGCACCCGCGTCACCGCGTGCGTGCCCTTGCTCGTATCGAGGATGCGCACCTTGAAGTTCACCAGCTCGACCTCTCGCAGCTCAGGGTAAATCTCGGTCAGCGCGTCGCGCAGCGCGCGGTCAAGTGCGTTGACCGGGCCGTTGCCCTCGGCGGTGCGCACGAACCGCGTGCCGCCGTCGCCGGACGGCGCCCAGAGCTTGATCGTGGCCTCGGTCTCGACCCGGCCGGAGGCGCGCTTCTCGACGATCACGCGCCAGGACTCGAGCGTGAACAGCGGCTGATAGGCGCCGGTCTCCTTCCGCAGCAGCAGCTCGAACGAGCCGTCGGCGGCCTCGAACTGGTAACCGTCGTGCTCCAGCTCCTTGAGCCGCTCGATCACGCGCTTCGCGCCGGCGTCGTCGAGCTCGAGACCGATCTCGGCGGCGCGGTTGTGGACGGTGCCTTTACCGGAAAGCTCTGAGACCAGCACCGCCCGGCCGTTGCCCACCTGGCCCGGCTCGATGTGCTCGAAGGTGTGCGGGTCGGCGTTGACGCCGGCGACGTGCATGCCGCCCTTATGGGCGAAGGCGTTGCGACCGACGTACGGCTGATTGGGGTTCGGCGTCAGGTTCAGTAACTCGTCGAAGAAGCGCGAGGCCGCGGTCAGCTGCTCAAGCTGCTCCGGGCTCACGCACGGCCGGTTCAGCTTCAGCTGCAGGTTCGGGATGATCGTGGTCAGGTTCGCGTTACCGCAGCGTTCGCCGTAGCCGTTCGCCGTTCCCTGCACGTGGGTGGCACCAGCCTCGATCGCCGCGAGCGAGCTCGCGACCGCGCAGCCGGAGTCGTCGTGGCAGTGGATGCCGACGCGGGTGCCGCTGCCGGACAGCGCCGCCACGACGTCCTTGATCGCGGCCGCGATCCGCTCCGGCAGCGTGCCGCCATTCGTGTCGCAGCAGCAGACGGTCTCCGCTCCCGCCTCCGCGGCAGCGCGCACGCACGCGAGGGTGTAGTCGCGATCCTCGTAGAAGGCGTCGAAGAAGTGCTCGGCATCGTAGACGACGCGCTTACCGGCAGCGCGCAGAAAGGCGACGGAGTCGGCGATCATCCGTAGGTTCTCATCCTGGGAGACACGAACGACCTTCCGAAGGTGCAGGCTCCAGGTCTTGCCGACGATCGTGCAGACCGGGGCAAAACACTCCGCCAGGGTCCGCAGCGCCGGATCGGCATCGGCCGTGAGACCCCGGCGCCGGGTCATCCCGAAGGCCACCACCTGGGCGTGCTCGAAGCGCTCGCCGGCGAGCAGCGAGAACAGCTCCATCTCCTTCGGATTCGAGCTCGGAAACCCGGCCTCGATGAAATCGAGGCCGAGTTCGTCCAGCTTATGCGCGAGCCGCACCTTCTCGCCCGCCGACAGCGACATGCCTTCGCCCTGCATCCCGTCGCGCAAAGTCGTGTCGTAGACCTCGATCGCGCGTTCGGCGCCGGCGCGCGGCGGCACTTCGGCGCCGCCGCCGGCGGCGCTCATGAGGCTGGCTCCGGCACTTTGACGTAATCGAGCCACTGCGTGTGGCGCGGATCGCGACCGCGCGAGGCGTCGGTGAAGGCCCGCTGCAGCACCGCGGTCACCGGACCGCGGGCGCCGCTGCCGACGACGTGGTCGTCGACCTCGCGAATCGGCACCACTTCGGCGGCGGTTCCGCTCAAGAAGACCTCATCGGCGAGATAGAGCTCGGCGCGGGCAAGGTCGCGCTCGACCACCTCGTAGCCGAGCTCACGCGCGAGCTCGATCAGCGACATGCGCGTGATGCCGTCGAGGATCGAAGAGGACAGCGGCGGCGTCAGCAGCACGCCGTTCTGCACGATGAACACGTTCTCGCCCGAGCCCTCGCAGACGTAGCCGCGGTCGTCGAGCAGGATCGCCTCGTCGTAGCCACCGTTGGTCGCCTCGATCTTCGCGAGCATGCTGTTCAGGTACTGGCCGGAGGCCTTCGCATGCGGGATCAGCGCGTCGGACGGCATCCGCCGCCAGCTTGTGACCTTCGCACGGACGCCATGGTCGGCGGCCTTGTCGCCGAGGTAGGCGCCCCAGGGCCAGGCCGCGATCGACACGTCAACCGACGCGTCGACTGGATCGATGCCCATCGTGCCATAGCCGCGGAACACGATCGGCCGGATGTAGCACTCGCGCAGGCCGTTGCCGATCAAGAGGTCGTGCGTCGCCTGCCGCAGCTGCTCGCGCGTGTACGGAATCTCCATGTAGAACAGCTCGGCCGAGTTGAACAGGCGGTCGAGATGGTCGCGATGCCGGAAGATCGCGGTGCCCGAGTCGGTCGCGTAGGCGCGCTCGCCCTCGAACACACCGGTTCCGTAGTGCAGTGCGTGCGAGAGTACGTGGACCTTCGCGTCCTCCCAGGCAACGAGCTCTCCGTTCAGCCAGATGAGGTCTGCTTGATCCACTTACGTCAACTCCTTAGTTGTTCGAGGACCGCCGTCGTAGCCTGCTCGGTGCCGGCACTGCCCCCGATGTCCGGGGTACGCAAGCCGGCTGCAAGCGCACGATCGACGGCGGATTCTATCGTGCTTGCAGGGTTTTCCAAGCCAAGTCCGTAGCGCAGCATGAGCGCCGCAGAAAGGAACATCGCCAGCGGATTGGCGGTTCCCGTGCCGGCGATGTCGGGCGCCGAGCCATGCACCGGCTCGAACAGCCCAGGGCTCCCGGGCTCGCCCAGTGAGGCGCTCGGCAGCAGGCCGATCGAGCCGGTCAGCATCGCGGCCTCGTCGCTGAGGATGTCGCCGAACATGTTCTCGGTGATGATCACGTCGAAGTGCGACGGGCCGGCGATGAGCTGCATCGCCGCGTTGTCGACAAGGATGTGCTCGAGCTCCACATCTGGGAACTCGCGCTCGTGTACGTCCTTAACCACCTCACGCCAGAGGCGGGAGCTCTCGAGCACGTTCGCCTTGTCGATGCTCGTGAGCCGGCGACGGGCCGTGCGGAAGCCGAGCCGCGCGATCCGCTCGATCTCCGCGCGAGAGTAGGCGCACGTGTCGCTGGCAATATCGGCGGTACGAGTCTTCTCGCCGAAATAGATGCCGCCGGTCAGCTCGCGGATCAGCAGCAGGTCGGTGCCGTCGATCACCTCGCGCCGCAGCGGGCTCGAGTCGTAGAGCGCCGGCAGCGGGTGCACCGGCCGCAGGTTCGCGAACACCCCGAGGCCCTTGCGCAGGCCGAGCAGCCCCTGCTCGGGGCGGGGCTTCGAGGCGTCGGTCGTATCCCACTTCGGGCCGCCAACCGCCGCCAGCAGAACCGCGTCGGCGGCCTTACAGGCCGCCAGCGTCTCGTCCGTCAGTGCGACGCCGTATGTGTCGATCGAGATGCCACCGAGCAGGTGCTCCTCGAACTCGAGTCCGAGATCCAACGTCTCGAGCAGCTTCACTGTCGCCGCCGTGATCTCGGGGCCGATCCCGTCACCGGGCAACAACACGATCTTCGCGGACATTGTTCCCGCCTACCTAGACGCTGCTTGCAGTTGCGGCGACGGCGCCAGGACCTCGCCGCGCGACGATATTCAGGCGCACGTAGTCGAGTCTCAGTGGCACGCCGCTCCGCTCGATCACGGCGGCGACGAAGTGCTTGCCCAGGTTCTCCGGTAGCACCTGGAGCTGCCGCATCAGGCAGATCGTGCGCAGGAACGTCTCCGGCTGCTCGATCAGCGTCGGCCGCTCCTCCAGCCAGCACCTCACGTCGGTGAAACCGGCCTGCTCGAGACGCTGCTCCGTGATCTCCGCGCTGGCGTAGTTCCAGGGTCCCTGCCAGTCCTCGAAGTACGGTGCGAACGGCGGCTCGGCGGCAACTTCGTCGGCAAGTCGCCGCAGGCGGTCGATGTTCCCGGTACCGCCGCACTGCGCAACCAGCTGCGCGCCGGGCTTCATGTTGGCCGCCAGCGCGGCGAACAGCTTCGGATGATCGGGCACCCAGTGGAAGGTCGCGTTCGAGAAAACGGCGTCGACCGGCTCCGGCAACGACAGCTCCGCGAGGTCCTGGCAGAGCGCGGTCACGCGAGCGCCCAGCAGCGTCTGCGTATGGGCGACCATCGACGGCGCCGCGTCGACGGCGTAGAGGCGCCCACCCGGGATCAGCTCCGCGAGCATCGCGGTGACCTTACCCGAGCCGCAGCCGGCGTCGAGCACGACCTCGTCGCCGCGCAGCGTCAGGCGACTGAGCTGCTCGCGAGCCCATTGTTGCTGCGGCGCCGAGACCGCGTGGTAGGTCGCGGCGTCCCAGTCGCCCGTTCGAATGCGGCCACCGGCCAGCGGGCCGGTGGCCGCCGCATCATCGCTCATAGCGCCGTAGTCGGCTGGCCCAGCTGCGGGTGTGCGCGCTCGAAAGCGACGATCTCATCCTCATGGGTCAGCGTGATCGAGATGTCATCGAGCCCGTTCAGGAGGCGGTGCTTCGCCTCCTGGTCGATCTCGAAGTGCGCGTGGCCGCCGGGCCAGCGGACTTCCTGGGCGGCCAGATCCACCTGTGCCTCGCCAGCCGCCGCGATTGCCTGGCAGTCCTCAGCGCCGAGCGCTACCGGCAGCAGGCCGATCTTCGTGCAGTTCGAGTAGAAGATGTCGGCGAAGCTCTCGGCGACAATCGTCTGGAAGCCGTAGTCCTGCAGGCCCCAGGGAGCGTGCTCGCGACTCGAGCCGCAGCCGAAGTTGCGGCCGGTGACGAGGATCGGGTTCTGTGGCAGCTCCCAGCCGGGCTCCTTCGCCCAGTCGTAGAAGAGGAACTCGCCGAAGCCCGAGCGCTCGACGCGCTTCAGGAACTGCTTGGGCATGATCTGATCGGTGTCGACGTCGTCGCGGTCCAGAACCGAGACCTTGCCGGTGATCGTCTCGATCGCGTTCATCGTGAGCCTCCCTCCTGCCTGCCCGCACCGGTGGCACGCGCAAACCGATTCGAGGCACGCGCGAACCGATTCGATTTGGCGTTATGTAAACGTTGCATCGCTACCGATCCCAGTCGCGGATGTCGACGAAGTGGCCGGCGATCGCGGCGGCGGCTGCCATCTGCGGCGAGACCAGGTGCGTCCGGGCGCCGCGGCCCTGCCGACCCTCGAAGTTCCGGTTCGAGGTCGACGCAACGCGTTCGCCGGGGGCCGCGATATCGGCGTTCATGCCGAGGCACATCGAGCAGCCGGCGCCGCGCCAGTCGAAGCCGGCGTCCGTGAAGACCTTATCGAGGCCTTCAGCCTCGGCTTGCGCCTTCACCTGCGAGGAGCCGGGCACCACCATCGCGTAGACGTGGCCCGAGACCTTGTGGCCCGCGACGATCCCGGCGGCTGCGCGCAGGTCACCGATCCGAGCGTTCGTGCACGAGCCGATGAACACGCGATCGAGCTCGATCTCCTGGATCGGCGTACCGGCGGCGAGCCCCATGTACTCGAGGGCGCGCTCGTCCTGGTCGGAGCCGGGATCCGGCACCTGCTCGCCGACCTGCACGACCATTCCGGGATTCGTCCCCCAGCTGACCATCGGCGAGAGCTTCTCGAGGTCGACGGTGATCTCGCGATCGAACTCGGCGTCCGTGTCGCTGTAGAGCTCGTGCCACTCGTCGGGCACCGACTTCGGCGCCGCCGGCCGGCCGATCACCCAGTCGAAGGTGGTGTCGTCCGGGGCGATCATGCCCGCCCGGCCGCCGCCCTCGATCGTCATGTTGCAGATCGTCATCCGGCCCTCCATCGAGAGCTCGCGGATCGCCGGACCGGCGTACTCGACGACGTGGCCGACGGCACCGGCGACACCCATCTGGCCGATCGTGGCGAGGATCATGTCCTTCGCGGTGACGCCGAAGCCGAGCTCGCCGGCGTAGCTCACACGCATCGACTTCGGCTTGACCTGGGTCAGGCATTGGGTGGCAAGCACGTGCTCGACCTCGCTGGTTCCGATCCCGAAGGCCAGCGCACCGAAGGCTCCGTGAGTGGCGGTGTGGGAGTCGCCGCAGACGATCGTCATGCCCGGCTGGGTCGCGCCCAGCTCCGGGCCGATCACGTGCACGATCCCCTGGTGGCCGGAGCCCAAGCTGTAGAGCGGGATCCCGAATTCGTTCGCGTTGCGCTCGAGCGTCTGGACCTGCACGCGTGAGAGCTCGTCCTTGATCCGTTGCGCGGTCGGCGTGCCGTCGGTCGGCACGTTGTGGTCGGCCGTGGCAATCGTGCGATCGGGACGGCGGACTTTGCGGCCAGCCAGGCGCAGGCCGTCGAACGCCTGCGGGCTGGTCACCTCGTGCACGAGATGCAGGTCGATGTAGATCAGGCCGGGCGCCACCTCGTGCTGCTCCCAGATCTTGTCGAACAGGCTCTTAGGCAACTTCCTCAGCTCCTCCTGCGGGGGTTGTCGGGATATTCACGTCAGCTCCTCCTCAGGCCGGCGCTCACAATCGCGAGCATCACGGCCGGGTCGGCGCCAGCATTCTCGAAGTGGTGAGGCAGGTCCGCGTCGAAGGTGACGCAGTCCCCGGTGGCGAGCGGGTAGTGCTCGCCGTCGCAGACGAAGACCAGCTCGCCGGCCTGCACAAGGGCGGTCTCACGACTGCCCGGCTCATGCATCGGTGGGTCGCCGGCGCCACCGGTAACGCTGCCGGGCGCCAACGTGTGGCGCGTGAACTCAGCCCGCTGCCCCGGTAACGGCGGGCTCAGGATCTCATAGCGGTGACCGGCGATCGACGGCCCCTGGCGCCGGTCGTCCTTCCTGACGATCGTCACCGCTCCGTCCTCGTCGAGGCGCAGCAGCTGCGAGAGCCGCAGATCGAGCCCGGCGGCGATCCGGCCGGCGGTCTGCAGCGTCGGCGACGTCTCGCCACGCTCGACTTGCGAGAGCATCGGCGCGCTGACGCCGCAGCGCTCCGCCAGGTCCCGTAGCGAGAGGCTCATCGCCTCGCGCAAGGCGCGGATCCGGGCGCCGAGGACCTGAGGTGTGGCCGCGGTCGCGGGTGCCGTCGCTGCTGGGGTCATAGTGACCATGCGCGTACGTTATCACATACGTCCGTTATCACATACAGACGTATGCCGAGCTGCTGGTGAGTGTCCCATCGACGAAACTGCCGCTTCCTTCTTTGGCACTGCACATATCAGATGAGCATGCGCAGTGCCAAAGAACGATCCTGAGAGCGGCGGCGCGGCGGCTCGTCAGGCGGCGGTTCGTCAGGCGGCGGTTCGTCAGGCGGCGGTTCGTCAGGCGGCGGTTCGGGCAGCTCGTCACGCGGCCGCCAGCAGCGGCTCCAGATCGGACGCCTTGCCGCGCATGCCATAGGCGGGCGCCCCATTCTGGAAGCGGAAGCCCTCGTGCAGCGAACCGACGTCGTAAGGGTCGAAGCCGGTGTCGCTGATCAGACCCGCGACCACCCGCTTTGCCTCCGCGTCGTCGCCTGCATACAGCAGCACGCCCCGCTCCGGATCGCCCACCGGGCGGCCCTTGCCGGCGATGTCCCCCGAGCGGATCGCGTTGAACGCCTTGACCACCTTCGCGCCCGGGAGCAGCGACGCGGTGATCTCGCTGGTGGTGGTGGCGCCACTGTCAAGCTCGGGGATCTGCCCGTCGCGCGACGGGTAGTAGTTCATCAGGTCGACGACGATCTTCCCGTCGAGCGGCAGCGACTTCACCGCCTCGCGCGCGAACAGTGGAATCGCCACCATCACGACGTCGCTCTCGGCGGCCGCCTCGGCCGCGGTCGCCGCGCGGGCGCCCGAGCCGATCTGTGCCACCACATCATCCAGCGTCTGCGGGCCTCGCGAGTTCGACATGATCACCTCGTGCCCGGCCTGTGCAAGTGCGCTGGCAACTGCCGAGCCAATCAGCCCGGCGCCGATGAATCCAACTTTCATCTGTCCGCTCCTTTCCGTGACGGGTGGGCGGCGTCGACTACCGGCGCGGCGCGTCCGTCCTAGATCAGCTTGGCAGGCGCGCGCCGTCTACCTGCCTGGGCGATGTTTGCCTGCCCGCGCGATGTTTGCCTGCCCGGGCGACGTCTACCTGCCCGGGCGGCAATTTGCCTGCCCGGGCGGCAATTTGCCTGCCCGGGCGGCAGACGGGCGGTGCCGCTTGCTCAGGTCCCAGGCAAGCCCGCGGCTACAGCTTGCCGCCGGTCGCGGCGCGTAGCCGCGCGACAACGCGGGTGCCAGTCAGCGAGTCGCGCCGGTGACCACGGATGCTGAAGCCGATCTGATCACACTGGCTGCCGACCGCCTGCACATCTTGGTACTCGACGAACTGCGCCCGCGCCAGCGGGCGGCTTGCCGCCGAGCGCCGCCAGGTGAGCGTGACCGACGTCGCCGGGAACATCATGGCCGGGCAATTGATCACTTCGGGCTGGGCGACCGGCAGCGAGTCGATCAGCCGTGTCACACGCCTGATCGTGGCGCGGCGTGTGAGCTGGATCGTCGCCAGGTGCGCCTGGCGCACCCGCCGGCCGTTGGCCGTCGTACGGCTCCTGGCAATCGTCAGGATCGACGCTCCCGTCGGCACTCGCTCGCTGGACGGTCGCGGCACGATGTAGTCGCTCTGCGCCTCCGCCAGCACGCCCGTCTGTCCGTCCTGCAGCGTTGCGACGGTCACCCACAGCATGCGCTCGCCGAGCTTGCCTGAGATCGCGGGAGCCGCGAACATGTCCGACTCGGTTGAGCCCTGCGGGCCGTCGGAGGACCCACTCCCGTCCTGCTTGGTTCCCGATGGGGGATTCGAGCCGACATAGGCCAGCACCTGGTCTGCGGGCTCGTCGACGGTCCACCAGCTGTGCGCGAGCGCGTGGGCGCTGTCCCCCTCCAGTTCCCCCCGCGACGCTTTCAGCAGGCCGTTGTCGCCGGCCGGCTCGACGCTGGATGGCGTGGCGCCGAACGGCAACCGCACGCCGGCCACAAGTGCCGCCGCGTCGGTGCGGGCCTGCGCTTTATTGCTCTGCAGCTGCTTCTGGCTGCGTGAAGCAGCGAGCGCAACCGATGCCCCGGCCGCCGCGGCCAGCGTGATCACGACCAGCATCAGCTTGGTGATCCAGCGTCGCATTCCTCTCATGCCCATGCTACGCACCACCAGGGCGGTTGTCACGGAGCGGAGCGCTGCTGCCAGATGGACACAAAATCGGCGAAGCCCACGTTGCCCGGAATCGGCGAAGCCCGCCTTGACCGCGCCGGCCGGTGCCGATCTTGTCCAATATGTGTACAAGATCGGCACCGGCCGACCGCGGCAGCACCGGCCGACCGCGGCAGCACCGGCCGACCGCGGCAGCACCGGCCGACCGCGGCAGCACCGGCCGACCGCGGCAGCACCGGCCGACCGCGGCAGCGGCGACTGTCGAGCGGGTCCGTCCGCCGGAGCGGACGGCCGCGGGCCCACCTGTGGCCGGCGGTCGCAAAGCGACCGCCGGCCACACGTGGGTTGCTGCTTACAGGCTGACGGTCACGCCGGCGACGAAACCGTTGCTTGAGGCGATCTCGTCAACGACATCCTGCGGCACAGCGGCGTCGCTCGAGATCACCATCGCCGCCAGCGGCTCGGCGGTCGGATCGGCGGCCTGAGGCTGGCGCCCGACGATCGAGGAGCCGATATTCACGCCGTGCTCGCCGAAGACGGTGCCGACACGGCCGAGCATGCCGGGCTGATCCTTATAGCGGAACAAGGTGATGTAGTCCTCGAGCTGCACCTGGAAGCGCTGCCCCCAGGCCTCGAGCAGATGTGGGCGGTTCTGGTTTCCGATCACGGTGCCGACAACGCTCACCTCCTGCTCGCCGCTGGCGATCGTCACCCGGATCAGGTCGGAGTAGTCGCGCGTAGTCGTCCGCTTGACCTCTTCGACCGCGACGCCACGTTGCCTGGCCAGCGTCGGAGCGTTGACCTCGTTGACGTCCTCAACCGTCGAGCTGAAGGCGCCGAGCAGCACCTCCAGGCCCAGAAGGCGCGTGTCCCGCGTCGCGATCTGCCCCAGGAACTGGCTCTCGACGCGCTCGATCGACGAGCCTTTCACAAGCGCGCATGCGATCTTCCCGAGCGAGCGGGCCAGCGGCATGAACGGCGCCAGCGCGATGAGATCCTCGGTCGCCACCGCCGGGATGTTCACGGCAGTCGTAACCGCGCCGCCAGTCAGGGCGGCAACCACCTGCTCGGCGGCCTGGAAGCCCGCGCGATCGGTCGCCTCGGCCGTGGATGCGCCCAGATGCGGTGTGACGATCACGTTCGGGTAGCCGAACAGCGGGTGCTCGGTCATCGGCTCGGATTGGAAGACGTCAAGTGCGGCGCCGGCGACCTTGCCACTGTCGATCGCTGCCTTCAGATCCTGGTCGACCACCAGTGGACCGCGCGCCACGTTGAGGATGCGGACGCCGTCCTTGCATTTAGCAAACGCCGCACCGTTCAGCCAACCGATCGTCTCGGGCGTCTTCGGCAGATGGATCGTCAGAAAGTCAGCAACGGCGTAGACATCGTCGGCGCTGTCCGCCTTCTCGACCCCAAGGTCTTTGAATCGCTCGGCGCTGACGAACGGGTCGAAGGCGATCAGCTTCATCCCGAACGCCTTCGCACGCTGCGCCACAAGCTGGCCGATGCGGCCGAAGCCGAGGATGCCGAGCGTCTTATCGTAAAGCTCGACGCCCGAGTACTTCGAGCGGTCCCAGCGACCGGCGATCAGCGACGCATGGGCCTGCGGGATGTTGCGCGCCAGCGCCAGCAGCAGCGCAACCGTGTGCTCGGCAGCGGTGACGACATTCGACTGCGGCGCGTTGGCGACGACGATCCCGCGCTGCGTCGCGAAGGCCACGTCGACGTTATCGACACCGACACCGGCGCGGCCGACGGCACGCAGCCGCGTCGCCTTGTCCAGCAGCTCCGCGTCGAGCTTCGTCGCGGAGCGGATCAGGATGCCGTCGAACTCCCCGATCCGCTCGGCCAGCTCATCGCGACTCCAGCCGAAGCCGAGCTCAACGTCGAAGTGCTCCTTCAGCAGGTCGATCCCGGAGTTGCCGATCTTCTCGGCGACGAGCACGCGAGGCCTTGCCCCGGCGGAGGCGGCCCCGGTATCAGCGGTGGTGGCAGTGACGGCGCTCATTGTTGATGCTCCAAAACCCAGTCGATGCAGTCGGTCAGGGCATGGACGTCAGCGGGATCGGTGGCAGGGAACATCGCAACCCGCAGCTGGTTGCGGCCGAGCTTCCGGTACGGCTCGACGTCGACGATGCCATTGGCGCGAAGCGTCTTGGCGATCTCGGCGGCATCGATCTCATCGTCAAAGTCGATCGTGCCGACGACCAGCGAGCGGTTCTTCGGATCGGTCACGAACGGCGTCGTGTACTCGCCCGTCTCCGCCCACTGGTAGAGATGGCTAGAGGACTCGGTGGTACGCGCGACCAGCGCGCCCAAGCCGCCCAGCTCCAGCATCCAGTCGAGCTGGTCCGCGAGCAGGAACAGCGTCGCAACGGCCGGCGTGTTATAGGTCTGGTCCTTCCGCGAGTTGCTGAGCGCCGTCGTCAAGGACAGGAACTCCGGGATCCAGCGGGTCGCCCCGACCGTCGGCCGGTCGGCGTCGATGCGCTCGATGCGCTCGATCGCCGCTGGGCTGGCGATCGCCAGCCAGAGGCCGCCGTCAGAGGCGAAGCCCTTCTGCGGGGCGAAGTAGTAGACGTCGGCGTCGGCGATGTCGACCGGCAGGCCAGCGGCACCCGAGGTCGCGTCGATCAGCACCAGCGCGTCGTCGTCAAGCCCCGCAGGCCGCACGACCGGCACCATCACGCCGGTGGAGGTCTCGTTGTGCGCCCAGGTCACGACGTCGGCGCCCGGCTGCCCGCTTGTGGCGGGATCGGGCGCGGAACCGGCCGGTGCCTCGACCAAGATCGGATTCGCCAGGAACGGCGCCGTCTTCGTGACCTTTGCGAACTTCGACGAGAACTCGCCGTAGGTGAGCTGCAGCGCCCGCTCGCGAATCAGGCCAGCGGCAGCAGCATCCCAAAAGGCGGTGGTACCGCCGTTACCAAGCAGCACCTCATAGCCGTCCGGCAGCGAGAACAGCTCGCGCAAGCCGGAGCGGATACGACCAACCAGCGACTTGACCGGCTGCTGGCGATGTGAAGTGCCGACCACCGAAGCGCCGGCGGCGAGCAGATGCTCAAGCTGGGCGGGCCGTACACGTGAGGGACCGGAGCCGAACCGGCCGTCTACGGGTTTGATCCGGGATGGGATCTCCAGGAGAGTCTGGGGCACTATTCCTCCTCTGTCGACGTGAGATGACGGAAGACACATGCCCAGGCGCGCGGCGTAATTGCGCCCGTCGCTCCCCGGTGGTCATCCACCTTCTCGCGCCAGTCACGGCGGGTGCCGCTGAGCTTACCGGACCGGCACCCACAAAGCAAAGGGGGCGGGACGCGCACGTCCCGCCCCCTCCTGTTCAAACCAATCGAACGTAATTGCTGAGCGCGGGCTTACTCGTGGAACGACGTGTCGATCCAGCTCATGTGCGAGCGCAGCTCCTTGCCGACAACCTCGACGGGGTGCCCCGCCTGCTCTTCGCGCAGCCGCTTGAAGTTCTCCAAGCCGGCGTTGTTCTCGGCGATCCACTCACGCGCGAACGCACCCGACTGGATCTCGCCGAGGATGTCCTTCATTGCCTGGCGGCTGGCCGGACCGATCACGCGCGGTCCCCGGGTCATGTCGCCGTACTCGGAGGTGTTGGAGCACGAGTAGCGCTGACCGCCGATGCCCTTCTCATAGATCAGGTCGACGATCATCTTCATCTCGTGCAGACACTCGAAGTAGGCCATCTCACGCTTGTAGCCGGCCTCCACGAGCGTCTCGAAGCCCGCTTCGATCAGCGCCGAGACGCCACCGCAGAGCACGGCCTGCTCACCGAACAAGTCGGTCTCGGTCTCCTCGCGGAAGCTCGTCTCGATCACGCCGGCGCGGGTTGCGCCGAGGCCCTTCGCGTACGCAAGCGCGAGCTTTTGGGCATTGCCGGTGGGGTTCTGATGGACGGCGATCAGCGCCGGCACGCCAGAGCCCTCGAGGAACTGCCGGCGGACGATGTGGCCCGGCCCCTTCGGCGCCACCAGCACCACGTCAACGTCTGGCGGCGGCGTGACCGTTCCGTAGAGGACCGAGAAGCCGTGCGCGAAGATCAGCAGCTTGCCGGCCGTCAGGCCAGCGCCGACGCCAGACTCCCAGACCTTGTCCTGGATCTCGTCGGGCGTCAGGATGGTGACGATGTCGGCCGCGGCAGCCGCGCTGGCGGGATCCATGACCTTCAGGCCATGCTCCTCGGCCTTCGCAATGCTCGCGGAGCCGGGACGCAGCCCTACGACTACGTCTACGCCGGAGTCCTTCAAGTTCAATGCGTGTGCGTGTCCCTGGGACCCGTAACCAATGATTGCGACGGTCTTGCCGTCGAGCAGATGAAGATCCGCGTCGTTGTCGTAGAACATATCGGCAGGCTACCGCGTCGCCGCGTGGCTTGCAGCGCCAGCCTCAGTCTCCGAACTCGCGCGCAAGCGCCAGGTGTCAGCCGCCAAAGTCCCGCGCCAGCGCCAGTACATCGCTGACGTACTGGCGCGTCGACGGGAACATGCCGTACTTCGCGACCGAACTCGCACCCTGGTAGTAGTCGGCGATCGCGTCGGCCTCGCTGCCGCCGCTCTCCGCCAGCAGATGTTGCAGCAGCAGCACGCCGCCGCTGACGTTGGTGCTCGCGGCGGCGGGCGCGAGCGTTTCGCCGCCGGTCAGGTAGGCGTTGATCCACCTCCATGTCGACGGCTCGATCTGCATCACGCCAACGGCCCCGGTCGCCGAGACCTCGTCGTTGCTGAAGCCGCTCTCCTGCCAGGCGATCGCCTCCGCCAGCGCCGCCGGTACGCCGTGGTAGGCGGCACTGTCGGCGACCTCGCCGCCGGAGACGCGCTCGTCGGTCGGGTACGGCGGATCTGACGCGAGCGATATCTCGGTGGCAGCCGACTCGCTGGGCGGCGTGGCGGAATCGCTCACTGGGGCGGAGTCGCCGGCAAGGGAAGAGCTTGCCGGCAGCCGTAGCACCGTGCCGGCAAGCAGCAGCCCGTCCGGCTCAAGTCCGTTGAGCCGCGCCAGCTCGTTGACGGTGGCGCCGGCGGCCGCGGCGATTCCAGTGAGCGTGTCGCCGAAGCTGACCGTGTAGTCGCTGCCACCGCTGGCTTCGCCGCCGCTGCCGTACGACGTTTCCGCGCTTGCGCCCGGCCTTGTGCTCTCGCCGCCGCCCGAGGAGCTCACCCCGGTCCGCGGCGACGATGTCTTGGCAGCGCCCTGCGGCGGTATCGAGATGATCTGCCCGACGGCCACCTCCGCGTTCCACCCAAGCCCGTTCGCAGCCGCAAGCGCCGGCTCGGAGAGCCCGTCGGCAGCCGCGATCGAGGTCAGGGTCTCACCGCGCCCGACCACGTGGATCGGGTACGCCTGCGCCACCGCGGGCATCGCCAGCACAAGCACCGACGCGATCAGTACGCCAACACGTTTGCTCATCTCACTTCTCCGTCCTGGTACTGCCGCCGCAGCGGGCTGGTCCGCTTGCAACCGGCGAGGTTGCAGATCCCGTACCAACTCGCCCAGCTTAAGCAGGCCCAAACCCTCGTGCGGGGTTTGGGCGCGAGCTTGCAAACGCCTTACACGGCGGGTGACCGCCGCGTCAATGTTCAGGCGCCGGCGACTGCGGCGTGGGTGCTGCCCGGCAGCACGAGCGCACCGTCGGGTGTCGTATATGGCTCCGCGGCCGCGGCGATCGCGGCATGCAGCCGACGCCGTCGCTCTTCGTCGAGCCCGTCCCAGAGCTCGGCGAAGCCGTCCGCCAGTCTCTGGCTGACCGCAACGAGGTCGTCGACCGAGGAGAAGCGGTGCTCCGTGGCGACATCCTCAAGCGTGACTTCGAAGAAGCCGGCGTCCTCGATCAGCTCGCGAAGCTGCGCGGCGCCGGCGAGACCGAACGTCGTTCCGGGCTCGATAACGGGCGCCGGACCGTAGCCGAGCTCGGCGGCGGCCTGTTGGGGGATCGCTGTCCAGGGATTGCGCGCGGGCGTGTCCCAGACGGCGATCGCCAGGCGTCCCCCGGGCTTCAGCACCCGCCGGCATTCTTTCAGCGCCGCCAGCGGGTCGAGCGCCAGCATCAGCGCCCAACGGCAGAGCACGACATCCGCGCTTGCAGTCTCGAGGTCGAGCCATTCGAGCTGCAGCAGCTTGAACTCGACGTTCCCCACTCCCAGCTGGCGCGCGCGCTCGCGCGCCAGCTCGAGCATCGGCTCCGATGCGTCACTGCAGATCAGCTTGCCGGCGGGGCCTAGCCGCACCGCTGCGGCCAGCCCGGTGTCGGCGGCCCCGGCGCCGAGCTCCAGCACGGCCTCATCGCCACTGAGCTCGGCGTGCGCCAGCAGCCATGCCGAGACGGGCTCGCCCCACTCGCGCCAGCGCTCGGCGACCGCGCGCCAACCCATCGCGGCCTTGTCCCAGCCGTCGAGCAGGCGCTCGCGCCGCTCGCCGGGGTCTTCATCAGGCACGGTCGATCCTCGCTTTCCCAGTCGTGTCGCACTCTTTCGAGGTCGTGCTGCCACGGCCCCTGGGCGTGCAATCTACACACGCAGCCCAGGTCCGACCGACTATTTCAGCTCAGACGAAGACGTCGCTCTCGGCCGGCGCTCCGGGGACCGGGCTTCTTGAAGGTGAGCTTCTTGCTGTGGATGGAGCGACTACTCTGCTCGACGCTGAGTGAAACCGCCAGCTCCCCGCGCTTCTGCAGCAGCCTCCTGCCAGCAGCATTAAAGTCGCCTCGAAGCGTTTTCACAACGCTTAGTGTGACGGTGAGCTTGACGCTGTAGCGGCACAAAACGGCTTGAACAGCAGCGTTAGCTAGGCTCGCCGCCGGTAGACGAGAGTTCGGCACGGAGCTAGCATCGGCCTACGGATCTGCTAACGGGCAACTCGGGGAAGGATCTGCAAGTGCGTTGAACGCCGATGTCGGAGCGAAGGTCGTGCCCGGCGACGGGGCCTTGCCCAGTCTGCCAGTCGTCACTGGCTACACGCTCACGGCAAAGATTGGTGCTGGCGGCATGGCTGCTGTCTACCGTGCCAAGCAGCAGTCGCTGAAACGGGATGCGGCGATCAAGCTGCTGGCAGCGCACTTGCGCGGCGATCAGCGGTTCGTGCGGCGCTTCCAGCGCGAGGCGGACCTGCAGGCGACGCTCCAGCATCCGCATGTCATCCCGATCTACGAAAGCGGCATGGCGGACGGTGTGCCCTTCATCGCGATGCGGTGGATCGACGGTCCGAACCTGAATTCGTTGATCCACCTCGACGCGATCAGCACGACCGCCGTTCTCGCACTGCTCGGCGATGTCGGGAGCGCCTTGGATTACGCGCATGCACTGGGCGTTGTCCACGGCGACGTCAAGCCTCACAACATTCTGATCGAGAACGGCGACCATGCTTGGCTCGCCGACTTCGGCCTCACCCGGCTGCTTGATGAGCGCACCGGCGTGACGAGCGCCGGCAGCCCACTCGGCAGCTTCGACTACATGGCTCCGGAGCTGGCCGCAGGTGCCGATGCCTCGGCTGCCAGCGACCTCTACTCGCTTGCCGCCACCACCTATCAGGCGCTGACCGGGGAGCTCCCGTTCCCGGCCGCGCGACCGAGCGAAGCGCTGCTCGCACATGCACACGCCAAGCGGCCGCGGGCTTCACGCCAGGCACCGCAGTTGCCGCGCGCGGTCGACGATGTGCTGATCGCCGGTCTCGCGGTCGATCCCGATCAACGTCCGAGCAGCGCTCGGGAGCTGTTCGATGAACTCCGCAGAGCTTTCCACCTTGTACCCCTGACACACCGCAGCCTGCCATCGCCGACAGACTCGCAGGGGCGCGGCAACTCCGCCAGCGAGGTGATCGGTCCGGACGCCGCGACGCTCGCCCCCGTCGACGTTAGGCGCAAGCTCTCACGAGGCAAGCTGGTCGCCGGAGCGAGTACGGGCCTAGCGGCGCTTGCCGCGGCGGTGGCGGCAATCGTCCTCTTGCCGAGCGGACACGCTCAAGCGCCGGCTCCTGCGACGAACACCGGCGTTGCCGAGATCGTCGGCGGCCCCTCGCATACCTGGTCGGACTACCGCAGCGCGGGCGGTGTGGCCGGGCCGGTCATCCCCGCCTATCACGCTGTGCGCATCGGTTGCCGCGTGCGCGGCTTCAAGGTGTCCGACGGCGACCCCTGGTGGTACCGAGTCACCTCCGCGCCGTGGAACGGACGCTACTACGTATCCGCCGACGCCTTCTATAACAACGGCGCAAAGCACGGCACGCTGCTGCATACCCCACTGCTCGACCCCAAGGTGCCCGTGTGCTAACCGACAACCAGAACACCGACGACCCCCGGGGCACCGGCGCAGATGCTCCATGGACCGGCGCGGAGCTGCGCGAGCTGCTCGCACTTGAGCAGGCTGGCGCAGAGTTCGTGGTGGTCCGTGCGCCGAACGGCGCTCGACAGCTGCACTCGCTCGCGGGACGACGCGAGCTGGTGATCGGACGCAGCTCGGAGAGTGACATCGTGATCGCCGGCGACGGAGAGGTCTCGCGCGTGCATGCGCGGCTTGAGCTGCTTGCCGACTGCTGGACCGTGCTCGATGACGGAATCTCCCGCAACGGCACTTACGTCAACGGTCGGCGGATCGTTGGTAGGAAGCGTTTGCATGAGCGCGATGTGATCGGTGTTGGACGAAGCCAACTTCAGTTCCACATGCCGGCTGGCGAGCGCAACACGCTCACCGCGACCGGCGGGAGCCGGCCAGTGCTCGAAAGGCTCTCGCCAACGCAGCTGAGCATTCTGCAAGCGCTCTGTCGTCCCTGCTTGGGCGCGACGCCTTTCATGACGCCGGCAAGCAATAACCAGATCGCACAGGAAGTCCATCTCGGCGTCGATGCTGTCAAGGCCCAGATGCGCCGGCTGTTCGCCATCTTCGAGATCTCGGACCTTCCTCAGAACCGCAAGCGGATCAGGCTGGCCGAGCTTGCGCTCAATGGCGGCCTGATCGCGATCGGCCGCACGGAGGCGCAAGCCGCGGAGCGCGGCGCCACCGCCCCGTAGGACAGCGCCACCACCAAGCAGGCCGCTCACGGAACGTCCGTTGCGCCTGCGCCACCGATGGATGGGAGGAAGCAATGATGCATTTCAGCTCAGCAACCCTCGGCTCGGTCGTGCTCGCTCTAACCCTGGCGTTCCCCGGGGCAGCCGTCGCTCGATCGCACGTGCGAGCCGAAACGACCGGCAGCGTCGCGTACACATGGTCTAACTACCGGAAGGCCGCCGGACATGCCGGTCGCATGCTGCGCGACCACCAGACCGTCCAGATCAGCTGCCGGCACCGGGGGTTCAAGGTCACCGACGGCAACGTCTGGTGGTACCGGATCGCTTCGGCTCCGTGGAAGGGGCACTACTACGTCTCAGCCGACGCCTTCTACAACGACGGCAAGACCTCCGGGAGCCTGCTGCGTACGCCTTTCTACGACCGCAAGGTGCCAGTCTGCTAGGAGCTTCAGCAACCTGCAGTGCGCGAGGCGCCGGGACGCGAACTCCCGCAGCGACTCTGGTCCGCTGGTGCAGGCGCGCGCATCGGCACCGGCGGCCCCGTTTGCTAAAAACCTGACCATCGAGCCATGGAACCGGATATGGGCTGCACCGGAGGCCCAGCCCCGGCCTAAGCTGTTCGTGTAGGCCGGGACCAACTGCTAGTTACTAGCGCGCATTGGCAATGACCGACGACCAGATAAAGCGTCAGACTCCTGACATCCCAGACCCGCCCGCCGACGATCAGCGTTTGCTTATCAGCTTTTCCCCGCTCTACGGCATGGACAAAGCCGGGGAGCTCATCGCGACGATCCAGCGGCTCTCGGTGGCTCGCTCGATGCCAGAGATCCAGCGGATCGTCAGTTCGGCGGCGCGGCGGCTGACCGGCGCTGACGGTGCGACGTTCGCCCTACGCGACCACGGGCAGTGCTACTTCGCCGAAGAGGACGCCATATCGCCGCTCTGGAAGGGGCAGCGTTTCCCGTTGGAGCTCTGCATCAGCGGCTGGACGATGCTGAACCGGCGCTCCGCGGTGATCGAGGACGTCTACAAGGATGACCGCGTTCCGCACGACGCCTACCGTCCCACGTTCGTTCAGAGCCTGGCCACCGTGCCGATCCGTCAGCTCGATCCGCTCGGCGCGATCGGCAGCTACTGGGCAACCTCGCACCAGGCAACCGAGCGGGAGATGCAGCTGCTGCAGGCGCTCGCCGACTCGACGGCGGTTGCAATCGAGAACGTACAGGCCTACCAGAGCTTGACGGACGCGCACAGCGAGACGCTCGAGCGGCTGGCGCTGGCCGCCGAGTACCGCGATGACGACACCTACCAGCACACCGAGCGCGTCGCTCAAATCGCCGGCGCGCTTGCCGAACGGCTGCGGCTGCCGAAGCGCGATGTCGCCCTGCTGGAGCAGGCCGCGCCCCTACACGACCTCGGTAAGCTCGCCGTTCCCGACGCGATCCTGCTGAAGCACGGACGCCTCAGCAGTCGAGAGCGTGTGCAGATCAGGAAGCACCCCGTCGCCGGCGCGGCGATTCTCGCCGGCAGCCGCTCGGCTGTGCTGCGCCTTGCGGAGAAGATCGCTCTGACGCATCACGAATGGTGGGATGGGAGCGGCTACCCAGCCGGACTCGAAGGCAACGCGATACCGATGGCTGGACGCGTCGTCGCGCTCGCCGACGTGTTCGACGCGCTCACGCATGCCCGCCCGTATAAAGGAGCTTGGTCCATCGACCGGGCGCGTACCGAGATAATCGGGCTTTCTGGACGGCAGTTCGACCCGGACGTCATTGCAGCGTTCGCTGCGCTCGCGTTGGGTGACCTAGCCGATCTCGTCGCTCTGCAATCGCCGCCGGGAGGCCACTCGCCGGCCGCGACGTACTCACCGACTGCCGCGCATCCACCGACTGCCACAGGCTGAGGACGTCACGCCGTTGGCCGGCGGCTAATGCAGCTCACGCCGCAGTAGCTTGCCCGACGTCGTGCGTGGCAGCGCGTCGGTGAAGACCACTTGCTTTGGCAGCTTGAAGCGCGCGAGGCGCCGGGCCGCGAACTCCCGCAACGACTCGACGTCAAGCTCGGCGCCGGGACGCGGCACGACCTTCGCGATCACCGCCTCGCCCCACTCCCGGTCGGGCCGGCCGAAGACGCCGGCATCGGCGACGCCGGGATGCGCGAGCAGAACCTCCTCGACCTCGGCCGGGGCGATGTTCTCGCCGCCGGAGACGATCATCTCCGACTGCCGGCCGATCACCCGCAGGCGCCCGCGCCCATCGAGCTCGCCGAGGTCGCCGGTGCGCAGCCAGCCGTCGGGGTCAAGCGCGCTGGTCGCGACCATCGGGCCACGAACGGCGATCTCACCGCGGCGGGCGGCGGGGCCGTCGACGGCCCGGGCCGCCGCATCCTCTCCACCACGCTCGCCGTCGACGGCCCCGCCGCCCGCCTCCAGTCGCAGCTCGCCTCTGAACAACGGCAGCCCGAAGGTCACCATCTGCGAGCAAGTCTCGGTCAGGCCGTAGCTCGGGGCGATTGGCACGCCGGCAGCGGCGGCCCGCGCCAGCAGCGGCTCCGTGAGCGGCGCGCCGCTGATCAGCGCCCAGCGCAGCGTCGGCGGATTCCGTAGGCCCGCGTCGAGGAGCCGCGCGAGCATCGTCGGTACGAGCGACACAAGCGTGATCCGCCGTGACGCGTCCATCAGGTCGGCAAGCACCGCCTCGGTGTCGAAGCGCTCGTGGGCGACGACGGTGGTCGCGTAGAGCGTCGAGCGCAGCAGGATCGTGAGGCCGCCGACGTGCGCCAGCGGCATCGTGCACAGCCAGCGCTCGCCCGGATCGAGACCGAGCGCCAGCGCCGAGCCGACCGCGTTGGCCTCGAAGTTCGCGTCGGTGAGCGGCACTGGCTTCGGCGCCGACGTCGTCCCCGACGTGAACATCACGGCGGCGGTCTCGGCGGCCTCGACGCCGCTGACGCTGCGCACAGCCTGCTCATGCTCGCTGAGCCGGGGATCGAGCGGAACCGCCGCGGCGCCGTGCAACAGCGCGCCGTGCAGCTGGGCCGCGAACCGTAGCCGGTCGCGATCTGGGATCGGCAGCCGTTGGCCAGCTGCCACCCCGTCGGCGGCGAGCCCGCGAGCCGCCGCCGACGCGACCTGGAGCAGCTGCTCATAGGTGAGTTGCTCGGAGGCCCGACCGCCGTCCGAGCGTTCGATCGCGACCCGGTCCGGATGCAGCGCGGCGGCGCGCCTGAGCCAATCTTGCATTCCTAAAACGGTAGTCTGAGCCGACATGAGCAGCGTTACGTGGCAGAGCGGAGCGACCTACGAGGACATCCGCTACGAGCTTGCCGGCGGCGAGGATGCCGGCATCGCAAAGATCACGATCAACCGACCGGAGGTGCGCAACGCCTTCCGGCCCGAGACCGTGATCGAGTTGATGGACGCGTTCGACCGCGCGCACGAGGACTCCGAGGTAGGCGTGATCATCCTCACGGGTGAGGGCGATAAGGCGTTCTGCTCCGGCGGCGACCAGCGCGTACGCGGCTCACGTGGCGGCTACGTGACCGGTGCCGATCCCGCCAACGCCGGCCACCAGCAGGCGGTCGGCCGTTTCCACGTCACCGACCTGCACGTCCAGATCCGGCGGTTGCCGAAGCCGGTGGTGGCGATGGTCGCCGGCTACGCGATCGGTGGCGGCAATGTCCTGCAGCTGATCTGCGACCTCACGATTGCCGCCGACAACGCCCGTTTCGGCCAGACCGGCCCGCGTGTCGGTTCCTTCGACGGTGGCTTCGGCGCGAGCATCCTCTCACGGCTCGTCGGCCCGAAGAAGGCGAAGGAGGTCTGGTTCCTCTGCCGCCAGTACGACGCCGAGCAGGCGCTGCAGATGGGCATGATCAACACCGTTGTCCCACTTGCCGAGCTTGAGGCCGAGACCGTCAAGTGGTGCCATGAGATGCTCTCGCTCTCGCCGATGGCGCTGCGTCTGCTGAAGGCCAGCTTCAACGCCGATGAGGACGGCCTTGCCGGCATCCAGCAGCTCGCCCACGACACCAACTTGCTGTTCTACATGAGCGAGGAGGCGGCCGAGGGACGCCAGGCGTTTCTCGAGAAGCGACGTCCCGACTTCACGCAGTTCGGGCACCGGGCGTAGCAGGATGGACGCCGGCAGCAGGATGGGCACGTCCGCAAGATCGAGCGTGAACGCGGCGTTGGTGAGGCCATGAGCACGGCAGCCAGACCGATCAAGCCGGCGACCAGCGCCTGGCGGATCTGGGCAATGGCGTCGCGACCCAGGACCTTGCCGGCCGGGGTCGCCCCCGTGCTCGTCGGCACCGCGCTCGCCGCCTACCAGCATGTCTTCCATCCGCTGCGGTTCGTGGCGGCACTGCTCGGCTCGATCTTCATTCAGATCGGCGCGAACCTCGCCAACGACTACTCGGACGCCCATCGCGGCACCGACACCGAGGAGCGGCTCGGACCGGTGCGCGTGACCGCTGGTGGCCTCGCGCCACCGCGCCAGGTACTTGTTGCGACCTACGCGAGCTTCGCGCTGGCGGTTCTCTGCGGCGTCTACCTGATCGTTGTCGCCGGCTGGGAGATCCTTGCGATCGGCGTCGCCTCGATCATCGCCGGCGTGCTCTACACCGGTGGTCCGCGCCCCTACGGCTACGAGGGCCTCGGCGAGGTCTTCGTCTTCCTGTTCTTCGGCGTCGCGGCCGTTGTCGGCTCCTACTTCGTCCAGACCCACGGTGCGATCTGGGAGGCTTGGGTGCTGGCGGTGCCGGTTGGTCTGATCGCTGCGGCGTTGCTGGTCGTGAACAATGTCCGCGACATCGAGACCGACCGCCGCAGCGGCAAGCGCACACTGGCGGTGCGGCTCGGCCGCCGGCGCACACGGGTGATGTTCGCCGTCACCGTCTTCCTCAGCTATCTGGTCGTGCTGCTGCCATGGTTGCTCGGGCCGCTTTCCCCCTGGATCGCGCTCTCCTGGCTCTCGCTGGCGCTGGCCGTACCGGTCGTGTACGAGGTCTCGCGGCGTGTCGACGGACCGTCACTGAACCAGGCGCTTGCCCGAACCGGTCAATTACAGCTCGCCTTCTGCCTGCTGCTGTCGGTCGGGCTGCTGCTCAGCCGCTGAGGTAGGAGCCTGCTGTGGCCGCCGCCCTTCAATCCTGGCGATCGGTGCAGGTTCCCTGGCGTGCGCCATTGCGCGCCGCCCATCCGTCGCCGGCTGAGAGTGCGGGGCGCAAGCTGGAGCTGCTGAGACTCGACGATGGCACCGGTCATCGCGGGTTTGGCGAGGCAGCACCGCTTCCGGGATATACGGGCAGCGACCCCGCGGCTGCCCGGGCCGCCGCGCTCGACATGGCGACGCTGGACCTGCAGGGGCGGGCCGCCAACCTGCCGGTCTGGCGACTGCTCGGCGCCGCCACGGCCGTGCCTGTTCCGGTCAACGCGACGATCGGGGCCGAGCCGCCGTCTGTGGCGGCGACGCTGGCCGAGGCCGCCGCAGTCGCTGGCTACCGGACGATCAAGGTAAAGGTCGGTATCGGCGCCGGCGATGACGACGGTGTCGGAGTCGACGTCGGCATCGGCATCGGCATCGGCGACGACGTTGCGCGCGTCGCCGCCGTGCGTGCGGCGGTCGGCCCATCGGTCGCGATTCGCCTGGACGCGAATGGCGCCTGGTCTGTAGCCGACGCCGTCGAGCACCTGCGCGCACTCGCCGTCTTTGAGATCGAGCTCTGCGAGGAACCGGTACACGGCGCCGCCGCGCTGGCCACCGTCGCGGCGGCGTTGCCTGCGCTGGCGATCGCCGCCGATGAGTCGGCTGCGGAGCTGCTGGCTGCCGGTCCGCTGGCCGGCAGCCGAAGCGTGGTGCGCGCCGTCTGCCTGAAGGTCGCTCGCGGCGGCATCACCGCGCTGGTCCGCGACGCCGCCCGCGCCCGGGCCCTCGGCCTTGAGGTCTACCTGGCCTCAACGCTCGACGGGCCAATCGGCATTGCGGCGGCGCTGCACGCCGCCGCCGTGATCACCCCGGACCGCGCCTGCGGCCTTGCGACGCTCGACCGCTTCGATCGTGAGCCACCGTTCGCGCCGCACGACGGCGTCATGGTCCCGCCGGACGGCCCCGGCCTCGGCGACGGGCTGGTCGACTGGTACGTGGGCTAGGTGTCGCATGGACTTTCGGAAGCTGGGAGAGAAACCGGGCGTGAGGCCCGGTTTCTCTCCCAGCTTCAGTCGCGAAGGCTCAGGGGGCTCGGCGACCGGAGCCGAGCGCTCAGCCGGCCAACACCGCGATCACTGCGTCCGGGCGTTCGAGGTGGACCGCGTGACCGGAGCCCGGGACGATCTCGACCTGGGCGTTCGGGATCAGCGGCGCCATCTCGCGGGCGATCCCGCTGAACTTCGCGTCGCGCTCGCCGGCAAGCAGTGTGACCGGCAGCTTCAGCTCCCCCAGCCGCTTCCATAGCGACGGCAGCGCACCGGTGCCCAGGCCGCGCAGCGCCCGGGCCAGGCCAGCCGGCTCCGAGCGCAGGCGGTCAGTGCGGGCGCGCGCCGCGATCTCTGTGCTGACCCCAGCCAGCACCGGCGTCTGCGCCCAACGCTCGACGAACTGCTCGATCGTCATCTGCTCGAGCGCCGCGGCCAGACGCTCGTCGGCCGCCCGGCGGGCGTCGCGCTCAGCCGGGTCCGCGAGCCCCGGGCTGGCGCCGATCAGGACCAGGCGCGTGATCCGCCCAGCGAGTGCAAGGGCGATGTGCAGCGCCAGCCGCCCGCCTTGCGAGTAGCCGCAGAGGGTGAATCTGTCCGGCGCGAGCCGCGAAACGTCGTCGATCACCGCGTCGAGCGTCACCGGTTCGCGGCTTGAGGCACTGCCGTGCCCGCGGATGTCGGGAGCAAGGCACCGGTAACGTTGACCGAGCCCGTCGATCACAGGCGCCCAGCTCGCGCCGCTGTTCGTGAAGCCGTGTAGGAAGACGATCGTCGGCAGCTCAGCCATAGGGAGATCATGACCGCAACCGACACATACCTGTTCCTTCGTGCGATGGTCGACGAGTTCGCCCGCTGCGGCATGCGCAATGCATGCGCCTCGCCGGGCTCGCGCAACACACCGATCGTGCTGACGCTCGCTAGCGAGGATCGCATCCGCACTTGGTCGCACATCGACGAGCGCGCCGCCGGCTTCTTCGCGCTCGGGATCGCGAAGGCGACGGGACGGCCGGTGGCGGTCACCTGCACGTCGGGCACGGCTGCGGCGAACCTGCTGCCGGCGGTGATCGAGGCACATGAGGCGGCGCTGCCGCTGATCGTCCTGACGGCCGACCGCCCACCCGAGCTGCGCGATGTTGGCGCCGGTCAGACGATCGACCAAGTCAAGCTCTACGGCGATGCGGTCAAGCTGTTCGTCGACCCCGGTGTACCCGAGGCAAGTCCCGACCACCTGCGTTGGGCGCGATCGCTTGCCTGCCGTGCTTACCTGACTGCGACCCGCGACCGGCCCGGACCGGTGCATATCAATCTGCCTTTGCGCGAGCCGCTGGTGCTCGACAAACCACTGCCCGGCGTTGAGCCTGGAGGCGGCGGACATTCTGACGGCAGCCCATGGGTTGTCGAGACTGGGGCGCAGTCCTCTCTGAGCAAGTCCGCCGCTTCCAGGCTGAACGCCGGCTCCCCGTCTGAGGCTCTGGCGGCCGGCCAAAGGTCCAGGCAACGCAGCGAAGAGTCTGAGCAGGTCAGCGAGAGCGCTACATCCGGCGACAGCCGTCCCGTGATCGTCGCCGGCGAGCTCGGTGGCGATCTCGCGGAGCGTGCGCAGTTCGGCGCCGAGCTGGCGGCGGCTGCTGCCGCCGCCGGGATCCCGCTGCTGGCCGACCCGCGGTCAGGCGCCCGACGCGGCGAAACGGCGATCACCTACTACGACTTGCTGCTGCGCCACCGCCCGCTGGCGGTGGCGCTGGCGCCCACCACGGTCTACCGCGTCGGCGACTTGCCGACGTCGAAGCCGCTGCGCGCGTGGCTTGCCGGCCTCGACGGCGTCGAGCAGGTGACAATCGCCGGCGACGATCGCTGGCCCGACCCATCGGCGTCGGTGACGCGCCGCGAGCGGACGCCGCTGCAAACGCTGTTGGCACCGGGCACCGAGGCAAAGTGTCAACTGGCAGAGAGCGGCTGGCTCGCGCGCTGGCAGCGAGCCGACGCCACGGTGGCCGGCGCGATCGCGCCGCTACTCGAACACTCCGGTCTCTCGGAGCCAGTGGTGGCAAGGACGCTGGCGGCAGCGATCCCCGCCACCGACACCCTGTTCGTTGCCGCCTCGATGCCGATCCGCGACGTCGAGGAAGTCTGGCCGGCGTCGGCAAGCCAGCCGCAAGTGCTCGCGAACCGCGGGGTCAATGGCATCGACGGCACGATCTCGACCGCGCTCGGCGTCGCCGCGAGCGGCACCGAGGTCGTCCTGCTGCTCGGCGACGTCGCGATGACACACGACCTCAGCGCTCTGACTGCAGTCGCCCGCGGCGGCATCAAGCTCACCGTCGTGCTCATCAATAACAACGGCGGCGGCATCTTCGACTTCCTGCCGGTTGCCGCCACAGCGCGGCGCGACCAGTTCGAGCGCCTGCTGGCGACCCCGCCGAGCCTGAACTTCGAGCTTGCCGCCAAGCTGTTCGGGCTTGGCCACGTTCAGCCGCACACGCCGGCGGAGCTGGCGGCGGCGCTGCAGCAGGCACTGGCCGGCAGCCGTAGCACGCTGATCGAGGTGAGCACCGACCGCGCGATCAATCGCGCGCTGCACGCGCAGCTCGAGCAGGTGGCCATCGCCGCCCTGGACGGTGCCGGTGACCGCTGACTAGCGGACACCAACGGCGAACCGGCTAGCTGGCCGGCAGCGACCCGCTGAGCAGCGGCAACATCGCGCCCAGCTTCGTCTCGGTCTCCGCCAGCTCGGACTCCGGCACCGACTCCGCCACGATCCCGCAGCCGGCGAAGCAGCTGGCGGTCGCGCCGCGCAGCAGCGCACAGCGCAGCGCGACGCACAGCTCACCGTCGCCAGCCACGTCCATCCACCCCACTGTGCCCGCGTACCAGCCGCGGTCGAAGCCCTCGAGCTCAGGGATCATCGCCGCCGCGACGGACTTCGGCTCACCGCCGACCGCCGGCGTCGGGTGCAGGGCGCTCGCCAGTTGCAGCAGGCCGACGTCGGCGGCCAGCTGCGCGCGCACCGGCGTGCAGAGATGCTGGATGTTCGCCACACGCACCAGCTCCGGTTGCGCCGCATGGGTCACCCAGACCGACAGCGGCGCCAGCGCGTTAGCGATCCGGCGCGCGACGATCTGGTTCTCCTCCACGTTCTTCGCGCTGGCCAACAGCTCACGGCCGAGCTGCGCGTCGAGCTCCGGGTCGCCCGAGCGTGGAGTCGAGCCGGCGAGGGCAACCGTGCTCGCGCGCTGGCCGTCGCGACGGATCAGCAGCTCCGGGGTCGCGCCCACGAGACTTTCCTCCCCGCGGCCGGAGACGTAGACGAAGCACTCGGGAAACCGTTCCCTGAGGTCGGCGACGATCGGCACCGGGTCATACGGAGCGGCGGCCTGTACGTCGAGCCGGCGTGCCAGCACGATCTTCTCGAGCTGTCCGGCTCGGATCCGGCGCACCGCCTCCGCGACCGCGTCCAGGTAGTGCTGCGGTGACTGTGCGCCCCCGGCCGGATCGACCGGTGGCACCTGCGCGCCGCCGGTCGGGATGGCGCTCGGCACCGTCGTGAGCGGGTCCACGGTCGCACGGCCAGTGGCCGTCAGCTCGGCGGCCACCAGCTCGGGGACCGACAGCTCAACGTCCGTGAGCGACTCCAGCCGCTCGCGGACAGCCACCAACAGCGCGTCCGCCGGCGTCCGGCCCGTGACTACGACGTTGACCGTCAGCCACGTCTCGTCGCCCTCCCGGGCAAAAGCGACCTCGGGCACGATTAACGACGAGCTTGGGAACGCACCCCATTCCGAGCCTGCGGGGCTTCCGTCGCCGAAGGCGAAGCCGAGGCTAACCGCAAGTCCCGAGCCGTCGGGCCCGCCGGCCGCGTCGACCTGCGCTCGCTGCGCGAGCGCGCGCCACTCGCGCTCCAGCACCCGGAACCGATCCGGTCCGGCGGCGGTCAGCTCGAGCGTACAGCCGAGGCCGGCGAGCGCCCGCCGGTCACGGGCGGGCTGCTCGAAGACCGAGAAGCGGTCACCGGCGCGACGGCTGGTGAGCACGATCGCGGTTGGATCGTGCTCACCAGCGAGCCGCTCGCTGACGCTAACGATGGTCCTGCGTCCGACGGCCGTACGCGCGGCGGCATGCTGCGCCCTCGACTCGAGGCGCGCCCATGCCTTCCGCGACAGCCAGCCGCCGTCACACAGAGGCTGCAAAGCTACTTCGGTCAACCGCCGCGTCAGGTCGTCGACTGGTGCCCTCGGGCGATCGCAATCTCACCGGTGCGTGCCATCTCCACCAGCCCGAAGCGCCGCACAAGCCGCTCGAACGCCTCGAGCTTCTCGTGCGTGCCGGTGATCTCGACGACCACCGTCCGGCGACTGACATCGACGATGTGCGCGCGGAAGATGTCACAGAGCTGCATCACCTCCGCACGGTTCGTCCCCTCGGCCGCGATTTTCACGAGCGCCAGCTCGCGTGCCACCGTCTCCTCGGGGTCGAGGTCGCGGATCTTCAGCACGTTGACCAGCTTGTGCAGTTGCTTGGTGACCTGGTCGATCGGCTGCAGGGCGCCGTCCAGTGTGAGCGTGATCCGGGAGACCTCGTCGTCATCGGTAGGACCCACGGCCAGCGTGTCGATATTGAAGCCGCGACGGGCGAACAGCCCAGTGATACGCGTCAGCGCGCCCGGCTTGTTCTCGACGAGGATCGAGAGCACGTGCTTGCGCCCCGTGCGCCCGCGTCCGGCGGCCTCGAGGTCGTCGAGCGACAGGACCTCATTCGTGACAGGCTCGCCCACCGTCTCACCCCACCATCTCGCGCGCGGGCATCCCCGGCGCGATCATCGGGAACACGTTCTCCTCGGGCGTCACCCGGACGTCGACGACCACCGGACCCGGGGTCGCGATCGCCGTGCGGATGTCGTCGAGCAGCGTGTGCTTGTCGGTGAGCCGCAAGCCGGTGCAGCCGTGCGCCTCGGCCAGCTTGACGAAGTCGGGCGGCGCCGTCTCCACCTGGCTGTATCGGTGCTCCCAGAACAGCTCCTGCCACTGGCGAACCATCCCGAGATAGCCGTTGTTCATGATGAAGACCTTCACGTCGATGCCGTTCTGGGCACAGGTCGACAGCTCCTGCGCGTTCATCTGGAACGATCCGTCGCCGCTGACGCAGACCACCGTGTCGTCGGGCCGGCCGACCTTCGCCCCCATCGCCGCCGGCAGCCCGAAGCCCATCGTGCCAAGGCCGCCGGAGTTGATCCACTGACGGGGATGTTCGAAGCCGAAGTGCTGAGCAACCCACATCTGGTGCTGGCCGACGTCACTGACGACGATCGCGTCGCCGCCCGTTGCCCGGGCCAGTGACTCCACCAGGAACTGCGGCTTGATCTCGTCACCACCCGAGTCCTCGTAGGTCAGCGGGTAGTGCTCCTTCCAGCTGTCGATCTGCTGCCACCACTCGTCGAGCCGCGTCTCATCGATGCTCAGGCCGCGGTACTCGGCAAGCAGCCGCGGCACGACGTTCGCGGCGTCACCGACGATTGGGATGTGCGCATCGACGTTCTTCGAGATCTCGGCCGGATCGATGTCGATGTGGACGAACTTCGCATGCGGCGCGAACTCGTCGACGAGGCCGGTGACGCGATCGTCGAAGCGCGCGCCGATTGCGATGATCAGATCGGCCCCGTCCATCGCGTAGTTTGCGGTGCGAGTGCCGTGCATCCCCAGCATCCCGAGCCACTGCGGGCTCGACGCCGGGAAGACGCCGAGGCCCATGATCGTCGCGGTCACCGGCAGCCGGCCGTAGCCGGCGAGCTCGCGGACGCTCTCGAACGCGTCCTTGGCGCCACCGCCGATGTAGAGCACCGGCCGGAGCGAGTTCGCCAGCGCCTTCGCCGCCAGCCGGATCTGACGCTGGTTGCCGTTGATCGTCGGCTGGTAGCCGGGCAGATTGATCTTGCCGGCCGGCGTGTACGGGATGTCGGCGCGGCTCAGGTCCTGCGGGATGTCGATCACGACCGGCCCCGGCCGGCCGCTGCGCGCGATGTGGAACGCTTCGCGCACCGTGTTCGGAATCTCGATCGGATGCCGGATCAGCATGCTGTGCTTGACCACCGGCATCGTGATCCCGATCGTGTCGGCCTCCTGGAAGCCATCGGTGCCGAGGACGTCGGACCGCACCTGACCGGTGATGAAGACGACTGGAATGGAGTCCATCATCGCGTCGCAGATCGGTGTGACGAGGTTCGTCGCACCGGGTCCGCTGGTGGCCATCGCCACGCCGACCTTACCGGTGGCCTGCGCGTAGCCTTCGGCCGCATGACCGCCGCCGGCCTCATGGCGGACGAGGATGTGGCGGATCCCGGCGTCGTAGAAGGCGTCGTAGATCGGAAGGCTGGCACCGCCGGGCAGGCCGAATACGACCTCGACACCCTCCGCTTTCAGACACTCCATCAGTGCGTCGACTGCACGCATAGCACCAGCCTCCTTTCTTCGTTTCCGCTGGTATGAGCTATGGCCGGGCTCCTTGGCGAAAGGGTCCGGTGAAGGTGCAGTTTACGGGGTGATGCAAGTGCCGTCCCCAGGAATTGCAGTCCCCGGTACGGCCGGTTCCGGCGCAAGCGCGCACGGATCGCAGTCCTCGGTGCGGCTGCTTCCGGCACGGGCACACAGGGTTCGCAGTCCTCGGTGCAACCGGTTCCGTCACGGGCGCGCACCAGTCTCCGGCCCGTACATAGACGGCACGCAGCACGCATGCAGGGATCCGCGCCCGCAAAACCGGCGCTGCCAGCTGCTTCAGCTTAGAAGAGCGTCCTGGCGGCCCAGATCACGGCGGCAACTATCGCCACGATCAGAGCGATCCAGAACACCGTCATGATCAGCCCGAGCGCGAGGTGGACGGCAAGCACCGCAACCACGACCAGCACCAGGCCAGCGGTCACCCGCCGCAGGATCGGCGGCTTGCTCCGCGCGTGCTCGATTTGTCTTGCCATGCCCTGAGAGTACCGCGCCGTGTAGCGTGTCCGGCGATGTCTCTGAACAAGCGCCGGCGGCGCCGTCAGCGGACGCCCAAGCTCAGCTCAGGTGGTGGTCGATGTGGATGCGGGCGACGGTCGCGTCACCGCGCCCTTGCACGCGCAGGCGCGCCAGGCGGTAGTGGCGGATCGGGCTCTTCGCTGCAGCCGGACCCCGGTTCCGCGCATCGGCGACCAGCAGCAGCCGTGTGGATGTCAACCGTGAACTCATCATGGCGATCATGATCAGGCCACAGGCACTTCGGTGCACTGGCCCCGCGTACAGACTTCACGCACCGTGGCGGCGCCACCCGGCCAGTCGTGTCGACGCTGCGTCGGACTGGAATTTGCAGGTTTTTATGGCTCTCATGCCGGCGCCAACTGGCGCCGGCACAAGGCCGTCGTGGTGCTCCGCCCCGAGCACCTGACGCTTCCGGACATGCAGATCCGCTGGGGCAGGCCCTACACCTTCTCCAGCAGGTAGCAGCCCGTGTACGTGATCGTGCCTGGCCCGTAGTAGTAGCCGAGGCCGTTATCGCTGCAGGCGTCCGAGACGACCAGCCCGAACGCCTCCATCGACTCGACCATCTGGCCCGGGTGACGGCAGGGCGCCGCCGGGTACGTGCAGGTCTCACAGATATTGCAAGCGCCGTTCCCCAGCGCCCGCAGCTCCGGGAACTGACGCCGCAGCCGCTTGCGGAAGCCGATCAGCAGACGCTTCTGCTGATCGCCGGCAGCGAGCATCTCTTCGTAATCGAATGGGTCGTCGAGCTGAGCGGTGGTTTGGACCAGGAGGCCGGAGCGGTAGCCGGCGAGGACCCTGCGGCTCTCGTCGAGCGGGCCGCAGGCGGGCGGGCAGGCCCAGCAGGCGCCGTAGGCGCCGCAGCGGTTCTCGGCGCACATCGCCCGCACCTCGTCGCGCGCCCGTAGCTTCGCGGGATCCATCAGCGCAGCATGGGAGAAGCCGTACGCGACCGCGGCAGCAACGAGGTCATCCATCGCTCTCGTCTCCGCCATCGCTCTCGCCCCTGAAGACCATGCTATCGACGTACCGTTCCATGAACACGGGGCTGCTGGCGAGGTCGACCTCCAGCGCCTCGCGCGAGCGTCGCTCGGCGAGACGACGCGCCGCCCGCGAGAGCGTCAAGAGCACGGCGCCGGTCAACGCTGTGTTGCCGGCCGCGTCGGTCTTATCGACGACGGCAAGCGGGATCAGGCCGATGCCCGCCGCCGGCCGCGGCTGCAGGTAGCTGCCGAAGGCGCCCGCGAGGTGCACCGTCTGCAGCTCACCCGCCTCCAGCCCCGACTCGTGCAGCAGCGTGTCGACCCCGCCCGCGATCGCGGCCTTCGCGAGCTGCAGCTTGCGGATGTCGGCCTGGGTGAGGCTGATGCCGCTCGTCGCGATCGGGATGTCGCCGTCCTCGACGAAGCCGCTCGGCTCGATCGCGCCGGTGTCGAGGTAGGCGTCGACCGCGCCGATCAGGCCCGTGCCGCAGATGCCCTTCGCGCGCCGGCGGCCGATCGTCGAGTAGCGGACCTCATCGTCCTGCACCCAGACGCCGTCGATCGCACCCGGCAAAGCGGGCATCCCCTCTGAGATCTCGGCGCCTTCGAAAGCCGGGCCCGCCGCCGTCGAGCAGCACCACAGCTTCCCGCCCGAGGCAAGCACCATCTCACCGTTCGTGCCGGCGTCGATCAGCAACTCGGCGCGGCCGCCGGCTCCAAGCCCGGTGGCAAGCACCCCGCAGACGATGTCCGGGCCGACGTAGGTCGAGAAGCCGGGCGGCAGGTACAGCTCGGCCCTGGTCAGGGCCGGGAACAGCTTGCTTGCGGGCTCCGCGTAGCCGAACAACGTCTGCGCAGTGAACGGGTAGACCCCGAGGCTCGTCACCTCGCGCCCGGTCAGGAGGTGCAGCATCGTCGTGTTGCCCGTGATCGTCATCCGCGTGATCTGGTCCGCTCGGGCTCCGGCCTGCCCGAGCACCTCGTCGATCATCTCGTCGAGCTGGTCGACGATCAGGCTCTGCAAGGCGCCGACGCCGACCTGGTCGGCGGCGTCGATCCGGCTCAGCACATCCGAGCCGTGCGCCACCTGGTGATTCAGCTGGCTGACGTCGGCGAGGCGCTCACCGTCGCCGAGGCGCAGCAGCATGGCCGTGACCGTCGTCGTCCCGACATCGATCGCGACCCCGTAGCTGTCCGGCTCATGGCCGTCGTAGGCGACCAGCTCGTCGCCAACGTCGGCGACGACGACACCACTGATCGACGAGGCGACGATCGTCACCTCCCCGCCGATCCGCGCCAGGCACGGCAACCGGAACGAGTAGCCGGGCAGCGGTACCCGCTTCGCACGCGCCAGCAACGCCAGCTCGACCTCACCCGCGGGCTCAACCGGGCCAGCCACATAGATGCCGCAACGGCCGCACGTATGACGGCTCCCGCACGGCATCGGCAGGTGCTGGCCGGCCGCCACCAGGGCGTCGGCCAGCAATCCGCTCTCGGTGGGATGCACCCTGTCCATCTACAGATGCCTCCGCTCCGTCACCTTCGCCCGGGGCTAGAGCCCGTAGTCCTCGAGGTGGAACTTATCGGTGTCGACCTGGGCGAGCATGTCGTCGATGAAGTCAGACTCCGCGTCCGGCAGATCCTCGACCGCGCCCTCCATCGTGTCGAGCCAGGTCAGCTCGCGCTCGTCGATCGCGAGGGCGCCCGCCTCATGGGCGCTACGCAGCGACTCGATCGCCGTGGCCGCCGCTGCAACGCCCGCCCGATAGTGATCCGGCGCGTCGACGATCGCGTGCGCGACCTTCAACGCCACGTCCGGACGCAGCACCCACGCCTGCGGGTCGAGCCGCGCGTCGGAGTCGACCATCAGGTTGCGCAGGCTCACCGCCGCCTCGGAGCCCTGGGCCGACGCGGCGTTCATCAGCCGGCAGTCGTAGGAGAGCTGCTCGACGTAGCAAGTCGGCGCCATCCCGGCCAGCAGCTTGATGTTCTGGACCGACTCGTTGCTCCAGGTGTCGGCCATCGCGCTGGCGATGTTCCCGATGGGCGAGAAGTGCGCGCACGCCGATGTCTTGCCCTCCATCGCCATCGGCGCACCCGTGATCGGCTTGATGAAGACGTTCTCATAGCCGCAGTCCTTACCGGGACCAACGGCGCCGCACTCGTAGGCGACCAGCGAACGCACGGCGCTGACCGCGCGGACGACAGCGGCGAAGACGCGCGGAATGTAGTGGCGCTCAGCGAGGACCATCGCCGTGTTCGCGAAGCCGCAGGCACTGTCGCCGGCGATCTTCACCCCATGCCGATCCGCGATCTTCCCCAGCTCGGTCCACAGAAGCCGCATGTCGCGCACACCCAGCACGCATTGCGCGAAGATCGTCGCCGGCAGATCACACATCGTCAGCGCGTCATCTGAGATCTCCTTGCCGCCCGTCGACTCGATGGAGAGGAACTCGGCGCCGGCCGCCGCCGTGCGCTCGAAGGTCTCCATCATCTGCTCGTAGAACTCGCCGTCGCGCATCCGCGGCGGTCGGCTCATCTCGCGCAGGTCGTTCGGCGTCATCCGGAAGGCGCTCTTCAGCCCCCACTTCTGCTCCGCATCGGCCATCCCATCCAACAGGATCTGAGCGATCTCCTCCGCCCACGCCGGCGTCTGGCACATCGGCGGCAGGGTCTCGAACTCCACGACGAGGCCCGGGACCTCCAGCTCGGCGGCACGCGTGGTCGCCCCTTCGATGATCCCTTTGTACTGCTCGCGGATCTGCGGCATCGTGCTTTCGTCGATGTTCATCGGTGGCAGCGTGAAGTTGATCTCGGGGTAGACCTCGCCGCCGCCGATCACCATGCCGCTGCGGGTCTGCACCGGGTTCGGCGCCGCCCCGAAGACCAGCTCCCGCTCATCGTCGATGGCGAGGCTGCTGTACTCCTTCATGATCAGGCCCTCCCACGGAGCTCGTTGAGCGTGTCGATGAAGACCACGACGTTCTCGACCGGCATGTTCGCCTGGACGTTGTGGACCGAGCTTGCGACCCAGCCGCCGCCGGCGCTGAGGATCGCGTAGAGCTCTCTCACCTGTGCCTTCACCTCGTCGGGCGTGCCGAAGGCAAGCTCCTTCTGGGTATCCACCCCGGCGCCCCAGAACGTGAGCTTGTCACCGAAGTTGTCCTTGAGCCAGCGCGCATCCATGCCGGTGGCGTTGAGCTGGATCGGGTTGAGGATGTCGATCCCGCCCTCGACGATCCCCGGCAGCAGCGGCCGCAGCGCACCATCGGTGTGCTTCATCACCTTCCAGGTGGTATTCGCGTGGATCCAGTCGTTGAGCCGCTTGTAGCTCGGCAGGTACAGCTCGTTGAAGGTGTCCACCGAGAAGAACTGCGACGTCTGAGTGGCAAGGTCGGCGCCGCAGGTGAAGGCGACGTCCACGTTCTCGCCGCAGGCCGCCCACAGCCGCCTGAAGTTCTCGATCGCGACCGTGATCTCGCGCTCGAACATCTCGGCCACGTAGTCCGGGCGCGCCGCCAGCGAGATGTACCACTCGGCGACGGTACGGACGCCCTTCGGATGCGCCAAGCCGGGACCGGGCAGAAAGGCCACGTCACCAAGGCCGGAGCCGGGGAAGCTGGCGACGACGGCCTTACCGGTCGCGTGCTGCTTCGCCGCCTGCTCGGCGAAGTAGCTCACGACCTCGTCGGGAAGCGGCTGGAACTCCTCGAGGTTGTCCTCGACGTTGAGCTCGTCGTCGTCGACCTCGCCTTCAGGACGTTCGATCGCGTCGAAGAAATACCCCTCCGACGGCATCAGGCCGCTGGCCGGCAGGCTGCGGTCACCGTCCGGGTAGACGTAGACGTTGCCGTCCGTGGCCGGGGTCAGGTCCACGTCCGCCGAGCAGATGACCTCCTGGCCCCACGGCGTGCGCTGCTCGTGCTCGCGGGTCACGTCGTCGCCGAACATGTCCCGCGGACCGAACAACGGCGCCGCGTCGACACCGATGACCTCACCGAGATCGTCGTCGATCTCGCCGAGCATCTGGAAGGTGTCGATCACCCGCACCGGACGCTTTTCGAGCCCGTAGTGCTCGCGCAACGCCTCAACCATCTTCACATGGATCCCGGAGCACATCGATGCGCCGAGATCGACCGGAACTACGTCAGGCGCCTGGTGGTTCAGCGCCGCCAGCACGCGTTCCCTGCTGTTCATCTGATAGATCCCCTCCGGGCGCCCCCGCTGGGGCGCCCATCTAGCTAGTCCGCGCGGGGCACGCCGTACCAAACGTGCCCGTCGCGCGCAAGCAGACTCTTCGAAGCCAAGCGCCGCGGCCGGTGACGAAAGTCCTTCACAGTCGGATGTCCCTCAAGCAGCCGTGCGCGCGTACCCGGCGAAGGTCGCGGCCACGTCCGCGGCCGTCGAGGCGTCGGGCGTGTAGGCGTCGGCACCGATCTGGTCGCAGTACTCCTGCGTCACCGGAGCGCCGCCGACCATGATCTTCACCTGCCCCCGCAGACCGGCCTCGTTGACCGCCTTCACAACTTCCTCCTGCTGGCGCATCGTCGTCGTCAGCAGCGCCGACAGCAGTAGGACGTCCGGCTTGTGCTCGCGGATCGCCTCGACGAACTTCTCGGGTGACACGTCGACACCGAGGTCGATCACCTCGAAGCCCGTGCCCTCGACCATCAGCCGTACCAGGTTCTTCCCGATGTCGTGGAGGTCGCCCTTCACCGTGCCGATCACGGCCACGCCCTTCGCCTCGGCGCCGGCCGCGGCGAGATACGGCTTCAGCTTCTCCGTGCCCTTGTTCAAAGCGCGGGCGGCAACCAGGACCTCGGGCACGAAGACCTCGTTGTTACGGAACTTCACGCCGAGGATGCCGAGTCCCTTCAGCATGCCGTCGTCGAGCATCTGCTGCGCTGGCAGGCCCTCCTCCAGGCCTGTGTCGATCAGCGCCAGAACCTCTTTCACGCGCCCTTTCTGCACAGCGGTGCTGAGCGCCTCCAGCGTCGATGTCTCCATCGTCTTGTCCTCTCTCTTGTTCCCGACTCCTGGTCCGCCCGGGATTCCGGGCGAGCCACTTGCATTCCAGGACTCCGCGGCCGGTGTGCACGCACCAGTCGCGAAGTGCACATTCCTGGCTCAGTAGGCTTCCGCGGCGCCGACGAGGCCGTCGACGATGGCCGGACCCGATGAGGTCCCGACCAGCTCCGCGCCCGCCTCGAACAGCGCCTTCATCTTCGCCAGCGAGTTCACCTTCCCCGAGACCTTCACCCGCGTCGGCAAGTGCGTGTTCACCGCGAGGATGCGGACATCCTCGACGGTTGCCGCGATCCCGCCCACGCCCCAGCCGGACGAGTTCTTGATCCAATCGATGCCGGCGTCGGTGGCAATCCGGGAGACCTCAGCCTTCTGCGCGTCGTCGGCGAGGAACCCGAACTCGAGCATCGCCTTGACGACGAGGCCCTCTTCGTGCGCGGCCCGCACAACCTCCTGCAGCTCGTGCGCGTATCCGGCAACATCGCCGGACAGGTAGAGACCGGGGCTCGGCGGGAAGTCGAACTGATCGGCGCCGGTCTTCGCGAGCTCACCGAGCGCCGCGAGCTTCATCCCGAGCGTGTCGTTGGCCTGCGGGAAGTTCAACGTCGTCGCAACCTTCACCCCGGTACCGGCCAGCATCTCCTTCGCCAGCGCGCAGTAGCACGGCGCGATCATCGCCGCGTCGAAGCCGTAGCGAGCGCACGTCTCGATGTGCTCCACCGCCTCGGCGCGGGTGAGATTGGCGTTGACGTTCGTGTACTGAATCGCACCCGCAACCTGAGCACGATCGTCGAAATCGATCATCGTCATCCCCCTGTCTCTGCGCTTCGCATCGCTTCGGATGGCCATCAACCGACTAATTAGATGACCCCGCATTTTTAGCCGCACCAGCAAGCTACCACGAGTGGACGCGACTTTCAATCTGCGCTCGCGTAGCAGCGGGCCGTGATCGTGCCAGCGCCTACGCCGACGGGAGCCGCCGAGACAAACGACCTCGGCGTGGCGCAGAATGACCAGAGTCCTCGACAGACGGAGCAGAGCATGGCGACAACGGCGCAAGATGGATCGGGCCTGACGCGACTGCCTAGAGAGCAGGCGCGGCTGGTCGTGCGCACCGCCCGGCTCTACCACGAGCAGGGCCTGCGCCAGGCGCAGATCGCCGAGCGCCTGCACATCTCCCAGACTCGCGTCTCGCGGCTGCTGCGGCAAGCCGTGAAGCTCGGCGTCGTGCGCACGGTCGTGACCACGCCGCCGACGTTCCGCCCGGACCTCGAAGAGCGACTCGAGGCGCGCTTCGGGCTGCAGGAGGCGGTCGTCGCCGATGCCGATACGGACGACGGCATCACCCGCGCCCTCGGCGAGGCGCTCGCCGGCTACCTCTCGGCGACGCTGTCCGGCGGCGAGTCGGTCGGCCTGTCATCGTGGAGTGCGACGCTGCTCGCGGCGATCGCCCAGCTCAGCGTCCCGCACCCGGGGGTCGTCGGGAAGGTCGTGCAGATCGTCGGCAGTGTCGGCGAGCCCGAGTCGCAGATGCAGGCCACCAGGGCGCTGACCCGCTTCGCCGACGTCACCGGCGCAACCCCCGTCCTGCTGCCGGCGCCGGGCTTCGTCGAGTCGGCGACCGTACGCGACTCGATCCTCTCCGAGCCGGCGATTGCCACGGTGACGGAGCTCTGGGCAAGCCTCGACACCTGCATCTTCGGTATCGGCACAAGCACGCCGTCGCCGCTTCTGGCACGCAGCGGCAATGCGCTGCCGGAGCCTGAGCTGCGAGCGCTGCACGCGCAGGACGCCGTCGGCGACATCTGCATGCGCTTCTTCGACGCGCGCGGCCAGCACATCAGCTCAGCCGTCAACGAGCGCGTGATCGGCATCCCCGTCGAGACGCTGCTGCAGACCCCGCGCCGTATCGGCGCGGCCGGCGGCAGCCGCAAGCTCGAGGCGGTCCGCGCGGCGCTGGCCGGCAATTGGATGACCGTGCTGGTCACCGACCGCCGCACTGCCGAGAGCCTGCTGGCGGACGAGTAG
>Ga0255363_100005_pt1 | contig 232639 bp, 205 predicted proteins | sample GFST100metaG_FD_186007 | JGI IMG/M metagenome (GOLD analysis project Ga0255363, IMG submission 186007) | Peat soil microbial communities from Stordalen Mire, Sweden - G.F.S.T100 | ecosystem: Environmental > Terrestrial > Soil > Wetlands > Peat | place: Sweden: Norrbotten County, Stordalen Mire... | reverse complement strand
ACGAGCGGCCGCACAGCCGGCTGAACTACCGAACACCCCACGAGGTCAGAGCCACGTGGGACGACGCACAAGGACAACTACAAAAACAAGCGGCCTGAGCTGTCAACGCACGACGGGAGCGCTCCACCAACCACCCTATTTCTGAAGTGTGGCGATTTTGCTACACATCCTCTTGGACATTGCGATCGGCAAAGGGGCACTCTGCACCAGCGTCGGCAACCTCCTGCACTGGTGGCAGGAACTGCTCTTTGGCGGCGCGGGTCTCTACGCCATCTACCGCACGGCATCGCGGTGGTCGCGTCGAATTCGCCAACGCCGCGCGCGCGGAGCTCAAGCACCTCGACGTTCGAGCTCGCGTTGCCAAGGCGGACGTCGTCGGCCACACGGCCGAAAGCCGGAGCCAGCGGCGGGTCCTGCCGCGCAGCCACCTCTCGCGACATCGACGCGTGTAGCCGAAGCGCCCCGGAACCAGCTTCCTGCTGCGTCCTCAAGACACAGGTTCGCGCAGGAGAGGACGCAGAAACTCGGAGGCTACGTAGCGTCGACACCACCACCGTCGCTCGGCTACGCTTTCGACGCGAGGGCCTCCGCGAACGCGGTGAACTCGTCGCGGAGCATCTTCTGGACGTGGCGTTCGGTAACAGCGTCCCTGATGCTGGTCATAGTTGCGTTGGTTTGGCGGCGGCGGAGGGCGCCAAAGTAGATGGCGTCCGCGGCCATGAGCAGCGCCAGCCATCAGTTGACCCCGTCGTACCCGAGGTTCACATTTGACGCTGGGGCCGCGCAGAACACCATCACCAGGGGTGGGGTGAGCGCTTCGGGAAGCGGCCGTGTTTTGACGGAAGTGGGCGGTACTTGTTCAAGGCCGCGGATGCCGTCGAGCAGCGTGTCGATCGCCTTCCTGCCAATCAGTTCGACGACGGCGAGGATAAGCCCGTATCCGCCGACGAGCAACGCATAGACGGCGGCGCGGATGCGCACATCTCCGAGCAACAACCCTAGGGCAATAACACCGCCGTCGCCAAGCGCCGAGTAGCAATCCCGAGCCGCCGCAAGGTGGCCCAGGGCTCGCGCGGCAAAGTGCTCATATGTCTCTCCAGACGCACGCCCGTTCTCGCGTGAGGCAGTATCTTCTGCTGCGGCCACGAGACAATGATGTGCGGGCGACCGGACAGAAGCGGCCGTGCGCTGGCGACGTGCAACGCCGCCCCAGCTCATTTGTCAGTGTCGGCCTTCGCGTCGGCGATGACGCGACGCCGGACCGCGTCGAACTCGTCGTCATCGATCTCACCGGCGGCCCAAAGCTCGAGCACGGCGCGGATCCCCGCGGTCGGCTCCGCACCTTCGAGACGGAGCGACGTCGCGCTGGATGATCCACTCGAGGTCGTCGTAATCGAACTCACCGTCAGCCCACTGCTCTAGGATCATCACCGTGCGCGCGCCAGGGTCAAGGCCGTTCGCGCGCATCGAACCGAGAACCTGTCTCAGAGCGCGGTGACGATCCAGATCCGCCAGCTGTGCGTGCACAGTGTCTAGTTCCTCTTTCGGGCGCAACTCGTCCTTTTGCCCTGCCTCATCGTGCGCAATCGGTATCCCTCAGCCGTCGTAGTTCCCGATCACCGGATTCCCGCCGTCGGAGACTGGTTGCAACCAGGGTCGCATCTAGCGTCCAGCGGGGCAACGAGGTCGTGGACAACCGCCGCGGCCCTGCGGCCGGTTCCGCACGACATGCTGTCAGCCCTCGTCGATGCCTCTGGGCGCGAGCCCTCCACCTTGTCAACCTCGACCAATACGATCCAGGACGACAGCGAGCGCCTTCGCCATCCGTGCGACTTTACCCACCGACGGAGGCGCTAAGAGGATCACCAGGACCGCTACAAGCGCTACCTACGTATACGAGAAGGTTCTGGGCCTTGCGGTACGGAGAATGCTTCCACGACCAGACGCGCGTCTTCGGCCCGCGGCGCGTAGTGCAGGTACTTCATCGTGGTCTGGATGTCGGCGTGGCCCATCCACTCCTGCACCCGGCGGATATCGGCCTTCGCGATCATGCGGATGCCGAAGGTGTGGCGCAGGTCGTGAAAGCGGAGCTCGCGAAGTCCGGCACTGCGTAGAGCCGCCTTGTAGCGCCGACGCAACGCCGAGCCATCAAGGAAGCCGCCGGTCTCGCCGGCGAACACCAGATCATCGTCGCCGGTCCAGTTCTGTCGGGCACCGAGGCGCGCCAGCGCCGAGGCCACGTCGGGTGCCATCGGCACCGACCGCACCTTGCCCGACTTCGGAGTGGTCAGCTGCCCGCCGGCGAAGTTTGCCCGCACCCGTACCACCGAGTCCTCGAAGTCGACGTCGCGCCAGCACAGCGCGATTAGTTCGCCCATTCTCAAGCCGGTGAAGGCGGCGGTCAGATACAGCGCGCCATCTTGCTCGGACGCCGCCGCGCGAACAAGCGCCCAGACCTCCTCGGGGCTGAACACCTCAATCTCGCCGCTCCGACGGATCGAGGGCTTCTCCACGTCGTCGACGGGGTTGGCCGTAAGACCCCACACCTTCTGCGCGCGCTTCATGATCCCGTGGAGGAGTACCAGCGCCTTTATCCGACTGCTAGCGGCACCACCCCGGCCAGACAGCCAGTGCTCGACATCCGCCGTCGTGATCGACTCGATAGGCCGCTCGCCGAACGCAGGTACCAAGGTCGCGTTCACGATCCAGCGATAGCCGGCGAGCGTCGACGGCTTGCGCTCACGGTCGACCTTGACATAGCGGAGCCACTCAGCAGCAGCGTCTGCGAGGGTCACGCCGGTCCGCACTTGACCCGCGAGCGTGCCACGCGAGGCCTCGGGCAGCATCTCCCGAAGCCATTCCTCCGCCCCACGCTTCGTGAAGTAGCCGTCCGCTGGCCGGCCGCGACTCGTCCACGCCGGACCGACCTTCTTCTGCACCTGGCGACCGTCCGGCAGGCGGTACTTGGCGTACCAGACTGGGCCTCGCTCCCGATCAACCCGGAACACATGCCCCGAAGGAGGCTTCGTCTCTCCAGCCATGTCTCAAAGACTGCGCCTGGCCCGGGACATATTCGGGACACGAACTCAAGTCAGCTTCGATCCCAAATCCGAAGAAGTGCCGCTTAGCAGGCACTTCTCAGAGCCGACGCGGGGACTCGAACCCCGGACCCCTTCATTACGAGTGAAGTGCTCTACCAGCTGAGCTACGTCGGCATCTGCGGGCGCCCACGCAGCCGTCACCGGTCCGGGGCACTTGCCGCCGTCAAGCAGCGTAGCCAAAAGTGCGTGGTTGACGCGGCGTGCTGGGATGAGGCTGGCCAGCCGCGACTCGCGACAGGTTTCCACTAAATACCAGTGGAAAGCTGTCGCGAGTCGTGGGGCCCCGATGGAAGCGCGCCGCCGGAGGCGGGATCCTCACAGCGATTTGACGTTCTCGGGGCGACGATCGCCGCAACCAGCGGCGCTTGATCCACGTATCGGTGGGGACAAAAGCACCGCCGGTCCCGTAGACGCCGCCGTGAGGAACCGCTAGCTCATGGATCGAGCGGGGACCCCGACTGCCCGGGCCAGCTGCGTCTGGGCGTTGTCCAGCGTGAGCAGCATCCGACCGGTCGCGCGAGCCGTGGCGATGATCAGGAGATCGGTGGCTTTGCTGATCCGCTGCTGGGTGCGTGCGATCGCGAGGATCTCACCGTACGCCTCGGCGATGGGCTCATCGACCGGCAACGGACGGAAGGCGGCTTTGACCGCCGCCAGCCGCGCTTGCCGGGCAGCACGCATCTGTGGGTCGGCAGCGAGGGCCACCCCAGCGCGGAGCTCTCCCAGGGTGATCACCGAGATCGCTGCGCTCTGGCCAGGATCCAAGACCACCGCGTCACCGGCGGCAATCACGATGGACGTATCCAGCAGAGCGTTGGCTATCTCGTCGGCCATGGATCATCGGCAGGCGGCTCGAGATCGCGCAGCCGCTTGACGTCAACCGCAAACCCAGCGTCGACGGGTGTGCGTCGCAGCAGCTCAACAATCGCGCTGCCTGTGACGTCGGTCTGCGGGCTAGCTACCTCGCTCATGGGACCGAGCGTCGCAACCGCCTTGCCCCGGACTGTGATCGTGAACTGAGCACCAGCCTCGGCGTCACGCAGAACCTGACTGATGTTGTTACGCAGTTCGCGTTGAGCGATGACCTTGGATGGCATTGCTACGGAGCGTAGCAATCGGCGGCGCACACACGGTACCGTACCGACACGGTGACGACCCCAGAACGGCGTCGTAATGGCGCGCCCGTAAAAGGCCCCGCGCCCGCCCCGGCCAACGGCCTCTCCTACTGCAACCCTCGCCGGGCCTTCCAATCCTCGGCGAGGATCGCCCAGCGCTCGTGATCACGCCAGCGGCCATCGATCTTCAAATACCGCGGCGAGAAGCCCTCGCGCTGGAAGCCGACGCCGCGGGCCAAGGCCAGTGATGGCGCGTTCCCCGGCTGGATGTTCGCCTCGAGCCGATGCAAGCCGATGTCGAGAAAGGCAACCTGCAGCGCCAGCTCGATGCCCTCGCGCATGTAGCCCTGGCCGGCGAACCGCTGCGCGGCGGCGTAGCCGAGGTAGGCGCTCTGGAACAGCCGCATCAGGATCTGCGAGATGTTGAAGAATCCCAGGATCTGCTCATCTTCGATCCGTACTGCCAGCAGCGCCCGGAAGTCGGGGCGCGCGGCGTCTTGCATGTAGGCGTAGAAATGGGCGGCGTCGGTCGGGGCGCTCGCCCACGGCCGGTGGAACTCGATGCTCTCGCGCATCAGCGCCGTGAACGGCTCCTCGTCGGCGCGGGTCGGCGCCCGCAGATAGATGCGCTCGCCGGTCGCGTAGCTCTCGCCCAGAGGGTCGTCGGCGGTCAGCGCCCGCCACCACCGGCGCATGCCCTCGCCCCGCATCAAGCGAGCGCCTCCTCGAGGCGGTAGCTGAGCGCCTCGCACGCCAGTTCCTCGCTGACGTTGAGCGAAAGCCGCGAGCGCGTGTCCTCGATCAGCTCCACGGCCGCACGCAGCGCCCGCGGGTCGCGGCCGTGCGATATCTCGGCATCGGCGGCGAGCGCGCTCCGCTGGTCGACGTTGCGGACCACGTCGTCCGCCCCCCAAGCAAGCGCCGCCAGGTCGATGAGCCAAGCCTCCGCCAGCGTCAACGCCTGATCCAGCGCGGCAGTCTGCGCCCGTCGGCGGCCGCGCTTGATGCGGTCGCCCCAATCGCTCTGGGCGCGCTTGCGCTCACGCCGCGGGTAGAGCTCGAGCGCCCGGTTCATCGCCTCCTCGAGCTCGCCGCCAGCCTCCTCGCCGCGCTGTTTGGCCGCATCCAGCAGCGCCGTCCACGGGCTGCGCGTCTCGACCTCCCCCCGCAGCGCCAGCTGCACCAGCGCCTGCGCGCACTCGCGCAGCAGCTTGCCGTCCGCGCTTGCCAGCGCCTGCGCCTCGTGGCCGTCGCTAAACGCCAGGCGCGCGCAGGCGATCGCGCGCTCATGCTCGCAGCCGCCTGCCTCGAGCCCCGCGACCAGCTCGCTCTCCGGTGGCGCCTCGAAGTGGACGCTAAGGCAGCGCGAGCGGATCGTCGGCAGGACATCCTGCAGGCGTTCGGCGATCAGGATGATGTGAACGTAGGAGGCCGGCTCCTCGAGCGTCTTCAGCATCCGGTTGGCTGCCTCCTCACCGAGCTCGTCCGCACCCTCGAGCACGAACACGCGCCGCTTGGCCTCGAACGGAGTGCGGCTGGCCGCCGCCACCAGCGGCTCGTCGACGTCGGCGACGAGCACCTCGTGGGCACCGCTTGGCACGATCCAGGAGAGGTCCGGGTGGACCCCTGACAGCGCGCGCGCTCGCGCGCTGTCAGGCTCGATGCTGCCCTCCGACAGCAGCATCGCCGCCAGCTCACGGGCGCAACTGCGCTTGCCCGAGCCACCGGGCCCGTGGAAGAGATACGCGTGCGACGGGGCGGCGCGCCCGTCCAGCACCGGGCCGAGCACCGCCGCAGCTCCAGGATGATGCGCCAGTGCCGTGTCCACCACGTCGATCGTATCGACCGCGACGGCACTTGGCGCAAGTCGCTCCGACGTCGACCCGCCCCGCGTCGCGACGGCCGGAGTCGCTACCGTCGAGCGCGTGCCTGGCAGGCTGATCACGATCGAAGGCGTCGACGGCGCCGGCAAGACCACGCTCGCGCGCCTGCTGGTGCCGGCGCTGGCGCGCCGCGGCGTGCCCGTGCGGCTGCTGCGCGAGCCCGGCGGCGTGGCGACGTCCGAGGCGATCCGCCGGCTCGTGACGGACCCGGCGCTGCGGGTCGGCGCACGTACCGAGGCGCTGCTCTACGCAGCGGCGCGGGCGCAGCTCGTCGAGGAGCTGCTGGCGCCGACGCTGGCCACCGGTGAGTGGGTGCTGCTCGACCGCTTCCTCGACTCCTCGCTCGCCTACCAGGGTGGCGCGCGCGGGCTTGGCATCGAGACCGTGCGCCAGATGAACGCGGCGGCGACGCAGGGCCTTGTGCCGGACCGGACGTTGCTGCTGGACCTGGACGCCGTAGCCGCGCGCCAGCGGGCGCGCGGTCGGGATGAGGACGCGGACCGGCTCGAGCGTGAAGACGATCAGTTCTTCGAGCGGATCCGGCAGGCCTATCTGGAGCTGGCCGCCGCTGAGCCGCGGCGGATTCAAGTGCTCGACGCCGCGGCAGCACCGGAGGCGGTGCTGAGCCAGGCGCTGAGCGCGCTGTCGGATTTGCTGTAGCCGGCTCTACCGCGGCACACTGCCCGGACGCCGACCGCCCCGGGCCAGGCCGGGTGCCCGCGCTAGCCCTTGTAACCGCGCGGGTGGGACTGGATGAAGTCCCAGGCGTCGGCGATCATCTGTTCGATCTGCGGTTTCTGCGGCTGCCAGCCGAGCTCCGAGCGGATCAAGTCGCTCGAGGCGACGAGCTGCGGCGGATCACCGGCGCGGCGCGGCGCCTCGACCGCCGGGATCTCGCGCCCGGTCACGCTCGCCACCGCCGCCACGACCTGGCGCACCGAGAAGCCGGCGCCGTTACCGAGGTTGTAGATCCGGTGCGTGCCGGCGCTGGCGGACTCAAGCGCGAGCAGGTGCGCAGCCGCAAGGTCGTCGATGTGGATGTAGTCGCGCACGGCGGTGCCGTCGGGGGTCGGATAGTCGCTGCCGAAGATGTTGACGTGCTCGCTCTGGCCAAGGGCGACCTTCAGCACGTTCGGGATCAGGTGCGTCTCGGGCTGATGGTCCTCGCCGGCGCCGCCACTGGCACCGGCGACGTTGAAGTAGCGGAGGCTGACGGCACCGAGGCCGTGGGCGGCACAGAAGCCGCCGATCATGTTGTCGACCGCGAGCTTCGAGGCGCCGTAGGGGTTGGTCGGGCGCGGCGTGGCCGACTCCCGGATCGGTACCTCCTCGGGCTGGCCGTAGGTGGCCGCCGTCGAGGAGAACACCAGGCGCGGCACGCCGGCCGCGACGATCGCCTCCAGCAGGTTCAGGCTGCCGCCGACGTTGGTGCGGTAGTAAAGCTCCGGGTGCTGTACCGATTGGCCAACCAGCGACAGCGCCGCGAAGTGCAGGACGCCGTCGAACGGGGCACCGTCGGCACCCTCCCGTACGACCAGCGCGATCGACTCGCGCTCGCGCAGATCGCCAAGTTGCAACCGCACCCCGGCCGGAACCGCCTCGCGGTGACCGGTCTGGAGGTTGTCGAAGACGACGACCTCATGGCCTTGCGCGAGGAGCCGTCGGGTGACGATCGATCCGATGTAACCGGCACCGCCGGTGACCAGTAGTTTCATCCCGCTGACGTTGATAGCACGAGCCGCGGGGGCGGCACCGGTCGGGCATTCCGTCACGCTTAGGGTCGGTCCCGATACGGCTGAGGGCCCGCCCCGGTCGGCCCGCACGTCTCTGCCGAGATGGGCCCTTAGAATCGCGTCCGTGACCGTAGGGAGCGACAGGTTCGAGCTGATCGAGTTCGAACACCTCGAGGAGGTGACCGATACGGCGCTGTTGCGCATCTCCGCGCGATCGCCCCGGGCCGCCGCCGGGCCGCTGACACTTGCGCTCGGCAACGGCATCGGCGAGCGCCGCTACCCGCAGCTGCCCGAGCGGCCCGCCCCACCCGGCCTTTTGCGGGCTCGCTTCTCGGTACCGCCGCGTCAGCTGGCCCGGACCACGCAGTTCGCGTTGCTGTTCGCGGACGGCTCGAGCACCCGGCTGCCGGCGCCTGTGCGCCCGCGCAGCCACACGCCGGCCGCACCAGCCGCACCAGCGGCTCAGGCCGTTCGGGCCACAGACACCGACAAGGCTCAGATCGAGCAGCTGCGCCGCGACTACGAGACGCAGCTCGCACAGGCCGCCGCACGACTTGAGATGCTCGAGCAGGGGCTGGCGCATCGGGGTGCGACGATCGAGCTGCTGCGAAGCGAGCTTGCCAAGGCACAGGACGAAGCCACGACGGCTCAGGCACAGGCGGAGACGCTGTTCGCGCGGCTTGGAGCCGAGCGCGCTCAGCATGACGCGGTGCTCGCGATCGTGCGCCACGAGGAGCCATGAGCAAGTGCGGGCCGCGCCCGCTGGCGCGGCCCACCGGGTGCATCCATCCGACCCGTACAGCCCCCCATCGGACTTGCACGATCCGTCCGCGACGAGCCGCTGCACTGCTACTGTGAACGACCCCGAGCAGCCGGCTGCATAACCCGGTAAGCCACAGGCGCCGGCAGGCCGCCGAAGTAAACTTGAAGGTGGCGGGTTGTCCCTCTGGACGCGCTTCGATTGTCATTCCGTCCGACGCCTGCGCCACGATTCCGTGTCACCCGCTCAGTGACCCCACTTGCGAGAAAGCCCCGCAAACAGCATGAAATTGGAGAAGGAGACTCCCGCTATGGCGAAGATTCAGCAGACCGAGCTTCGAAGCGCAGGCGCTGAGCATGGCCTTACGCTCGAGCGCTACTTCACGACCGCCGATCAGCATCCCTTCGACCTCGTCGAATGGGAGGTCCGCGACGCCCGCATCGCGCACGGCGACCGCGTCTCGTTCGAGCAGAAGGACGTCGAGTTCCCGAAGAGCTGGTCGCAGAACGCGACGAACATCGTCGCCCAGAAGTACTTCCGCGGTCAGCCCGGCGCCAGCGATCGCGAGCACTCGGTCAAGGAGATGCTGCGGCGGGTCGCCGGCACGATCGCCTACTGGGGCACCGAGCGCGGCTACTTCGCCGCGCACGAGGACGCCGATATCTTCGAGCAGGAGCTGACCCACATCCTCCTGCACCAGATGGCCGCGTTCAACTCGCCGGTCTGGTTCAACGTCGGCTGGCATCCGGTCGGCAGCCCGAAGATGCAGGCGAGCGCCTGCTTCATCCTCTCGGTCGACGACAGCATGGAGTCGATCCTCGATTGGAACACGAAGGAAGGCCTGATCTTCCGCGGTGGCTCCGGGTCGGGCATCAACCTATCGAAGATCCGTGGCTCGATGGAGCCGTTGAGCCGCGGCGGCACCGCCTCGGGGCCGGTCTCGTTCATGCGCGGCGCCGATTCCTGGGCCGGCTCGATCAAGTCCGGCGGCGGCACCCGCCGCGCCGCGAAGATGGTGATCCTGAACGTCGACCATCCTGACATCCGCCAGTTCATCTGGTGCAAGGCGAAGGAAGAGGAGAAGGCCCAGGCGCTGCGGGATGCCGGCTTCGACATGTCGCTCGACGGTGACGGCTACTTCTCGATCCAGTACCAGAACGCAAACAACTCGGTGCGCGTCACCGACGAGTTCATGCAGGCGGTCGAGCACGACGAGAACTGGAACCTGATCTCGCGCACGACCGGTCAGCCGGTCGGCGAGCCGATCCCGGCGCGTGAGCTGATGCACGAGATTGCCGAAGCGGCGTGGCGCTGCGCCGACCCCGGCGTGCAGTACGACTCGGTCATCAACCGTTGGCACACCTGCCCGAAGTCGGGCCGGATCAACGCCTCGAACCCGTGCTCGGAGTACATGCACGTCGATAACTCGGCCTGCAACCTCGCATCGCTGAACCTGATGAAGTTCCGCCGCGAGGACGGCAGCTTCGACGTCGAGGCGTTCCAGCGCACGATCGACATCGTCTTCCTCGCACAGGAGATCATCGTCTCGCCGTCGAGCTACCCGACCAAGGAGATCGGCGACAACGCCCGCGCGTTCCGCCAGCTCGGACTCGGCTACGCGAACCTCGGCGCCTACCTGATGTCGGAGGGCTACCCCTACGATTCCGAGGGCGGCCGTGGCCTCGCTGCCGCGATCACCGCGCTGATGACCGGCACCGCCTACCGGCGCTCAGCCCAGATCGCCGCCGCGATCGGTCCGTACGACCGTTACGCGGAGAACCGGGTCGAGCACAACGCCGTGATCGGCATGCACCGCGATGCGGCCCACGCAATCGACGACGAGACCTGCAGCGACAGCAAGCTGTTGGCCGCGGCGCGCCAGGCCTGGGACGAGGCCTACGAGGCCGGCGAGCGCTACGGCTTCCGCAACGCACAGGCGACGGTGCTGGCGCCAACCGGCACGATCAGCTTCCTGATGGACTGCGACACGACCGGCGTCGAGCCCGACTTCTCGCTGGTTAAGTACAAGGAGCTCGTCGGCGGCGGCAATATGACGATCGTCAACGGCACCGTGCCGCTGGCGCTGAAGACGCTCGGCTACGCCAGTGAGCAGATCGACCAGATCGTCGCCTACGTGAACGAGCACGACACGATCGTCGGCGCCCCCGGGCTTGCGCCCGAGCACCTGCCGGTGTTCGACGTGGCCGTCGGCGAGCACGCGATCTCGCACATGGGCCACATCAAGATGATGGGCGCCATCCAACCGTTCATCTCAGGTGCGATCTCGAAGACCGTGAACATGCCGAACTCCGCCTCCGTCGATGATGTCGCCGACGCCTACATCGAGGCCTGGAAGCTCGGCGTGAAGGCACTGGCGATCTACCGCGACGGCTCCAAGACCTCGCAGCCGCTGCAGACCGAGAGCCAGACGCAGCAGCACCAGCCGACCCAGGTCGAGATCGACGCGATGATCAAGAAGGCAGTTGACGCGGCTTTGGAGGCGGCCCCGCCGCACCGCTACCGGATGCCGGTCGAGCGCGAGTCGATCACCCATAAGTTCCAGCTCGGCGGGCACGAGGGCTACATCACGGCCGGCAAGTACGAGGACGGATCGGTCGGCGAGATCTTCCTGACCGACATCGGCAAGGAAGGCTCGACGCTGCGCGGCATGATGAACGCCTTCGCGACGGCGATCTCGATCGCGCTGCAGTACGGCGTGCCGCTGGAGACGCTGGTGCGGAAGTTCAGCTACATGCGCTTCGAGCCGGAGGGCATGACCACGAACCCGGAGATCCCGTTCGCGAAGTCGCTGCCCGACTACATCATGCGCTGGCTGGCATCCCGCTTCCTCGATGTGGACGCACAGGAGGAGCTGGGCATTCTCACACCGGCGGTGCGCGCCCGTAAGGCCGCACAGGAGGCGTTGTTCTCCTACCACGGCGACACCGCAGTGCCGAACGCGAACATCAGCACCAACGGCGATGGCGCCACCGGCAGTGCCAGCAGCAACGGCGACAGTGCCGGCAGCAACCATGCCCCCGGCACCGGCGAGTCACCGACCGCGGCAGCGAAGACCAGGACGGCGTCGACTGGCGACGCCGTGCCGCCCACGGCGGCGCTGACCGACACGCCGCCAGTTCGTCCGGCGGTCCGAGTCGGTCTCGACCTCGGTCCGGCCTGCCAGCAGTGCGGCGGCATCATGCAACGCACCGGCTCCTGCTACACCTGCCCGACCTGCGGGTTCAACACCGGCTGCGGTTGATACCAGCAGCCGCCCGGGTTGCAGCACCTGGTCAGACTGAGTCAACGAGGCCCCGTGATTCACGGGGCCTCGCGCGTTTGGAGCTCAGAGGTCGCCGATGACTCGGCTGATTTCGTAATACAATAAGTCAGTGGAGATCTCCGCTGGAACGATGACCGAGCGGATCCATGGACATAGTCAGAGCGGCGAGCCGATCACCGACGCCGAGATCGCAAAGTATGCGGTGGAGGCCAATGCCGGGTACGACGTCGACCAGCTCCTATCACGCCGGGGTAAGCGCGGACGACCGAGCCTGGGTACCGGCCCCGCGCCGGTCGAGTCGGTTCGCCTCGATCCGGAACTCCATCGTGATCTGCGTAGGCGCGCCGAGACCGAAGGCCGTACGACTTCGGCAGTGATTCGCGACGCGCTGCGCGAATATCTAACTAGCTCCAGGTAGCCTCTCCTGGTTCAGTAGCCGCCAGTCCGGCCAGCGACCGAGGTTGGTCGCCAGGGACCTACGGCCGTTCGCTGAACTGCTGCGTCCCGAGCACGGACAGGAGCTTGATCTTCGTCGCGGCCTCAGTCCGCGGGGCTGCCGTGAGCACGAGCAGCGCCTGCAACTGATCCTCGGTGAAGAGTGCCTGGCAGTCGACCTCGATCTCCCCGACCTGCGGGTGGATCAGGGTCTTATGGTCAGCGAACCGGCGGGCGACGTCGTGGCGCTCCCAGAGCTCCGCGAACTCCGGGCTGATTCGCAGTAGCTCGCGCACGATCTCCCCGGCGCGGGAATCCGCGCCCCGCAGCCCGTAGGCGGCGCGTAGCGAGGAGGCAGCCGCCCGACTCTGACGCTTGTGGTCCGACTCCGGGTAATGGCCGCGGGCTGTGTCGGGGTAGGCGAACCAGCGGTAGATCATGCTGCGATCAAGACCCGTCAGCACGCGTTCATCGCCGAACAGCGCTCGCGCCAGGTTGTTCTGGATCAGGGTCTCCTCGAGCGCGGAGATGATCAGCGCCGGCGTGTCGGCGAGACGGTCGAGCACGCGCAGCAGGCCCGGCGCCACATGGTCACCTCCGGCCACATGCTCGGGCGCGCTATGCCCGGCGACCCGATATAGGTAGTCGCGCTCCTGCTCATTCAGCCGCAGAGCGCGCGCGAGCGACGCAAGCATCTGGACACTCGGCTGCGGCCCACGTCGTTGCTCCAGCCGAGCGTAGTAATCGGTCGACATCGCCGCGAGCTGCGCGACCTCCTCGCGGCGGAGTCCGGCCACGCGGCGACGCGGGCCAGCCTGCAGCCCGACGTCGCTGGGCTGCACGGCCTGACGGCGCCGGGCCAGGAAGTCGGCAAGAGCATCACGATCCATGTGCTCAGTATTGAACGTCGCAACGCCCTGAACCAGGGATTGCTGATCCGATGATCGACGAGTCTCTAGTAACCCCGGGTCAGCAGGCCCAAACTGAGCTCTATGAACATCACCGGCAACACCATCTTCATCCCCGGAGCAACCAGCGGCATCGGCCTCGCGCTCGCCCTCAGTCTCCACCAGAAGGGCAACAACATCATCATCGGCGGGCGCCGCAACGAGCTGCTCGATCAGATCGCGGCCGAGCATCCCGACATTAAGACGGTGCGCATCGACACCAGCGATGCGGCCAGTGTCAGCGCGGTCTCCCAGCAGGTCATCGCCGAGAACCCCGAGCTGAACGTACTCATCGCGATGGCGGGGATCATGAACGCCGAGGACTGGAAGGAGCCTGCGGGGTTCCTCCAGAGCGCCGAGGCGGTCGTCACCACGAACCTGCTCGGGCCGATCCGCCTCATCGCCGGCTTCATCGAGCACCTGCAGAGCCGTCCGGACGCAACGATCGTGACCGTCTCCTCCGGCCTTGCCTTCACCCCGCTGAAGGTCACCCCGAGCTATAACGCGAGCAAGGCAGCGATCCACATGCTGAGCGAGTCGATCCGCCTGCAGCTCGCCGACACGAGCGTGAAGGTGCTCGAGCTCGAGCCACCGTCAGTCGCGACCGACCTGATGCCCGGGCAGAAAGAGAGCGACTTCGCGATGCCGCTTGACGAGTTCATCGCCGAGGTCGTCTCGCTGATCGAGTCGCAGCCGGACGCCAAGGAGATCCAGGTCGAGCGCGTCAAGTTCCTGCGCTACGGCGAGGCTCGCGGTGACTACGACGAGGTCGTCGCCACGCTGAACCAGCTCGATCCGCACGGGAACTGATCGGCCGGCGCAGCAGTGACGAGCCGGCCGATCACGCCCTGACGGCCGTCTCTAGTAACGGACGGCGTCCTCCGCCAGCGCCGGAAACGCTGGATATGTGGCGCCGTCCACCGTCATGCCGCCGAAGGTGAGCATCGGCGCCAGGTTGGTGTTGTTGAACGCAGGGAAGTTCAGCCGAGGCGTCGAGGCGTCGCTGAGCGCGCGAAGCTGATCCGGGTTCAGGTCCAGATCCAGCGAGGCGAGATTCTCGTCGAGCTGCCGCTCGGTGCGAGCGCCGATCAGCGTCGACGCGACGCCGGGCCGGCTACGAACCCAGGCGAGAGCGGCCCGTGCCATCGTGGTTCCGGACTCCAAGGCGACGCGCTCCAGTGTCTCGATCACGTCCCACTCCGAGCCGGACGGCCTTGGGACGAGACCCGAGCGACCGGCGTCATCGCCCACGTCGTCACGCCGGTATTTCCCGGTGAGGTGCCCGTTGCGCAGCGGGCTCCACGGCATGACGCCCATACCGAGCTCCCGTGCCATCGGGATCAGCTCGCCCTCAGCCGTGCGCTCGAGCAGCGAGTACTCGAGCTGCAGCGCAATCGCCGGCGCCCAGCCTCGAAGATCTGCGAGGGTCTGCGCCCGGGACGCGATCCAGGCCGGCAGGTCGGAGAAGCCGACGTAGCGGACGGTGCCCGCGGTGACGAGATCATCGAGCGTGCGCAGGGTCTCCTCGATCGGTGTGCGCTGATCCCAGTTGTGAATCCAGTAGATGTCGACGTAGTCCGTCTGCAGCCGGCGCAGCGAGTGATGCAGCTGATCGAGCAGCGCCTTCCGGCCGGTGCCACCGCCGTTCGGGTCACCGGGCTGAAGATTCGCGAAGAACTTGGTCGCGAGCACGGTCCGGTCGCGCAACCCGGGCCTAGCGGCGAGGTAGTCGCCGATGATCTTCTCCGAATGGCCGTTCGTGTAGATGTTCGCGGTATCGACGAAATTGCCGCCACGCTCGAGGTAGGTGGTGAGCATTGCCTCACTGGTCTCGACGGAGGCGCCCCAGCCCTGGTCCTCGCCGAACGTCATGGCGCCGAGGCAGTACGGGCTGACACGCAACCCGGACCGCCCGAGGGTGATGTAGGAGTCAAGTGTGGTCATGCATCAACCGTCCCACAGGCAAGCCGGGGACCGTTAGGGCTATCCCCGCAAGCTCTTGCCTGATCCTCTCAAACGCGCTCCGATCGGGCCGCCGTGTGGTTCACTGACGGGAATGAGCAGATTCGATCGGATCGGCGATCTCATCAAGCGGCACTCCGGGGGTGGCATCACGAAGACCGTCATCCCGGGCTTGTCGATCATGCGCTCGACGACGGCGACGGAGCCGCTCGGGCACACCGCCAAGCCGTCGCTGGCGTTCGTCTTCGGCGGCGTCAAGGAGGCGTTCCTGGGCGAGACGCGTTTCCTCTACGGCGTCGGGCAGTACGTCGTCATCGGCGTCTCGTTGCCGGTCACCGCCCACATCAGTGTCGCCTCCGAGGACGACCCGTTCTTAGGCCTGGGAATCGACCTCCACCCCGAGGAGATCGCGTCGCTGCTGCTCGAAGCCGGTCCGCCCCAGCCGACACCGGAGCGCCCACCGCTCGGCATCGCTGTGAGCGACGTGGATGAGCCGCTCGTCGATGCGCTCACACGCCTGCTCGGTCTGCTCGACGAGCGGACCGATCTGCGGGGTCTGGCGCCGGCTTACGAGCGCGAGGTCCTCTGGCGGGTCCTCACTGGGCCCCAGGGTGACCTGGTCCGCCAGGCTGGGCTCGCCGATAGCAGGCTGACCCTGGTCTCCCATGCGATCCGCTTCATCCGCGATCACTACGCCAGCTCGATCACGATCGAGGACCTCGCCGAGATCAGCGCGATAAGCCCGGCGACCCTGCATCGCCATTTCCGCGCGGTCACGAACATGACCCCGATCCAGTTCCAGAAGCAGCTGCGTCTCCAAGCTGCCCGTCAGCGTCTTCTGGTCGCTCCGAGCGACGTGGCCGGCGCCGGCTTTGCGGTCGGTTACGAGAGCGCTTCCCAGTTCAGCCGTGAGTACCGGAAGATGTTCGGCTCGCCACCCGGCCGCGACGCACAAGCGCTACGCGCCGCCGCCGGCCAAGCCGTTCCCGTCATTTGAGCCGGGCGGATCGCGGCGCCCCATTTGAGCGCAAGCCTTGGCTCGCCCTGCGGCAAGACCTTTGAACCGGGTTCGCGGTCAGTATCATCAATATGAAGCTTGACTGTAGATAGGTATTTACTGATGATTGGTGCGCCTGATCAGGGCGACGTGGTGCGGATGGAGCGAATGACGACAGCGGCAGCAGGAACGTCCGCGGAGACTGGGCGCAGAGGGTTGGAGCCAGTGGGGCGCCGACCCGAGCGATGGTCTTGCTCAGCTGCGAAGCGCGGCGTGCGAGCCGGGCCCGGTTGACTGAAGGCCGCTTGCCGAGATCAAGCTCGGCGACGGCGTCTGGCGTCCGCCGGCATCGCTAGCCGATGGACCCGGTGGGGCCAAGGCCCCGCCAGCCCCCGGCTAACCCGCGGGATCGAGAGCGTCGATCCCGGTGTGCCGAGGCGAATCGCCCGGATCGGGTGACGCGCTGCAAGTGACGGTGGCACTGATGAGCCAAGGCCCATCTGCCACCGACAAGCCCGCTCAGACGGCCTTAGTGGCCACCGGATCGCACTGTCCGGCAGAGAGCTTTCCCCTAACCACGAATGGCAGAGAACGCGCGAATGATGAGAGATTCCGACGTAAGAGGAGTGACGCTATGACGGAGCTGGCGCCGACAGCGACAGTGCCCAAGGTTGGGCCACACTACAAGTGGGTGGTCCTGTCCAACACCACGATCGGGGTGCTGCTGGCCACTCTGAACACCAGCAGCATGATGATCGCGCTGCCAGTGATCTTCCGCGGCATTCACCTCAACCCGCTGGCAACCAGCAACTTCCCGTACCTCCTGTGGATGATGATGGGGTACCTGCTGGTCACTGCCGCGCTCGTGGTGACCGTCGGCCGGATCGGTGACATCTTCGGCCGGGTCAAGATGTACAACCTCGGTTTCGCCTGGTTCACCGTGGCTTCCATCCTGCTCTCGATCGTTTGGAGCAAAGGCTCAGCCGGCGCGATGGAGCTCGTGATCTTCCGGATGGTCCAGGCTGTTGGCGGCGCGCTGCTGTTCGCGAACTCGGCAGCGATCATCACCGATGCGTTCCCGTCCGAGCAGCTTGGCTTCGCACTCGGCACGAACATGATGGCCGCGATCGTCGGTGGCTTCCTCGGTGTGCTCGTCGGCGGTCTGCTCTCCGAGGTTGGTTGGCGCTGGGTGTTCCTCGCCAATGTGCCGGTCGGCGTCTTCGGCACCATCTGGGCATACACGCAGCTGAAGGAGATCGGCATCCGCGTCAAGGCGCACATCGACTGGGTCGGCAACGTCGCCTTCGCGGCCGGGCTGGCGATGATCCTGACCGGTGTCACCTACGGCATCAAGCCGTACCACGCCTCCTTGACCGGCTGGAGCAGCCCGTTCGTGCTGTGGATGCTGTTCGGCGGTGCCGCGCTGCTCGTGGTCTTCGCGTTCATCGAGACCCGGGTGAAGGACCCGATGTTCCGGATGTCGCTGTTCCGGATCCGCGCGTTCAGCGCCGGCAACATCGCCCAGTTCCTCGGCGCTGTCGGCCGCGGCGGCTTCCAGTTCATGCTGATGATTTGGTTCCAGGGAATCTGGCTGCCGTTGCACGGCTACAGCTACACCGACACGCCGCTCTGGGCGGGCATCTACATGCTGCCGTTCTCACTCGGCTTCGTCGCCTCCGGCCCGATTGCCGGCAAGCTCTCCGATAAGTACGGCTCGCGCTGGTTCACAACCGGTGGCATGCTGCTGAACGCGATCCTGTTCGCGGTCGTGATGCTGTTCCCCGCGAACTTCAGCTATGTGCCGTTCGCGTTTGTGATGTTCGGGCTCGGCGTCGCCGGTGGCCTGTTCGCCGCACCGAACACCTCCGCGATCATGAACTCGGTGCCGGCCCGTGACCGCGGTGCCGCCTCGGGCATGCGGGTTACGTTCAATAACGCCGGAATGCCCCTATCGATGGGCATTTTCTTCACGCTGCTGGTGCTGGGCCTGAACGCGAAGGTGCCATCGACGATGTTCCACGGGCTGGTCTCCCACGGCATCTCCGCGACGCAGGCCACCCAGCTTGCGCACATGCCGCCGCTCGGCTACATGTTCGCGGCCTTCCTCGGCTTCAACCCGTTGAAGAGCCTGCTCGGACCGGCCGTGCTCAGCCACCTGTCCGCTGGGCAGGTGGCGGCTCTGACCAGCCGGCAGTTCTTCCCGCAGCTGATCGGCGGACCGTTCAAGCACGGGCTTGTGCTGATCATGCTGCTGGCGGTCGCGATGTCGCTGGTTGCGGCGCTGGCCTCCGCCCTGCGTGGCCAGAGGTTCATCCACGAAGACGAGGAGTCCAAGGCTCAGGACCTGCGCGCCGGCTTGCTGACCGAGACCGACGAGGTCTTCGACGTAAGCGGTGGCAGCGGCAAGACCGATGGTGACGGCGACGAGCTGATCGGGTCGGGAGCCAACGGCCGCAAGCGACCGTCCGGGCACGACAGCGGCGGTCCCGAGCTCGAGACCGAGTAGCGACGCGGTGTCCGTGAGGCGCGTTGCGCGCCTCACGGACACCAGCCAGACCGTGCCCCAGGTCAGGGGTCCGACCTGGGGCGAAGGCTGATCGACTTAGGTCGTGATCTTCTTCTCCGGAGCCGCGGGAGCATCCGTCTCCAACGACGCCGGAGTTTCTGCATGCAGCAGCTGCGGGAACCACGGCCGCACCACGAAGTCGTAGAAGTAGGCGCCGAACACGGCACCGAGCGTCGGTCCGACTGTCGTCGTCCACATCCCACCGCGGGGTCCAGGGAAGGCCATCTTCCCCCAACCGAGGATCCAGAGGAAGATCCGTGGCCCGAGATCACGAGCGGCGTTCAGCGAGACCATGCTGACCGGCGCCTCGACCACGACCAGCATCGTGACGGCGAGCGCGAGCCCGAACGGGAAGAACCAGCCAACAGGATGGTTCTCGCTGCGTAGCTCGAGCAGCACCAGGATGAACATCATTAAGATCGCGGTGGCGATGAACTCACCGAGGAAGCCCTGCCAAAGCGCGACCTGACTCCAGCCATCGGGGTGGTGCAAGTGCGCCGCAACCGAGGCCGGCCCGATCCCGACCATCGCCGGGTTTGGGGTGTAGGGAATGAAGATCATCGACACGAGCTCGCTGCCGGGAGCACCCTTCGCCACCCCGAGCGAGACGAGCCTGTTGGCGATGACGCGGTAGTAGAGCGCGTCAAGCGCCGCCGCGCCGACGAAGCCGCCGATGATCTGCGAGATCCAGTACGGGATCACCTGCTTCCAGGGGAAATCACGGCGCAAGGCCATGGCCAGCGTAACGCCGGGATTGAAGTGCCCACCCGAGATCGAGCCGGCCGCCCACACCGCCAGCCCCACCGCGAGTCCCCAGCCGATGCCCAAGGTGATCACGTCCGGGGCGACACCGAACAGCACTCCCACGAAGACACACGCATCACCAAACAGGACGATCAGGAAGACACCGAGCGCCTCGGCCACGTAGCGGCCGACCCACGGCTGGGTCTGAATCCAGGTCTGCTCTGCGGATGAGCGTTTGAATGTCGCTTCAGATGCACTCATAGCAAGCGCCCGTCAGGCCGTAACCAGTACCCCACGACCGAAGATGTGGCCGGCGTCGAGCTCCTCGAAGGCGTGGCCGGCCTCTTCCAGCGGAAACTTGACCGCTTCGATGTGCACCTTGCCCTGGCGGTTGAGCTCCATCAGCTCAACCAGCTCGCTATAGCTGCCGACGTAGCTGCCGAGGATGTTGATCTCCTTCGAAATCATGTCAAGCGTGGTCGGCGCGATCACGCCGCCGTAGCCGACGACGATGTAGGTGCCACCCTGAGTCGGACGCAGGAACCGCAGTGCCTGTTCCGGCACGCCGTGCTCGGCGACGAAGTCGATGATCACATCGGCGCCGCGACCGTCGGTGAGCTTGAGGATCTCGGCCACGCCGCCGTCAGCGCCCGTGGCCACCGCCTCGTCTGCGCCCAGCTTGCGGGCGAAGTCAAGCCGCCGCTCGCCCTGGTCAAGCGCGATCACGCGGGCGCTGGTCGTTGCCTTCAGCAGTTGCACCGCAAAGTGGCCCAAACCGCCGCCGGCGCCGATCACCACCACGGAGGAGCCCGGGTAGAGGTACGGCGCTGCCTTCTTCACGGCGTGGTAGGCGGTGATGCCAGCATCGGCGAACGGCGCCAGTGGCACCGGATCGGTGCCGGGCGCCAGCTTGATGACCGAGCGCACCGAGGTCTTCAGATATTCGGCGTCGCCGCCGTCGGTGCCATCCAGCCCGGGGAACAGAGCTGCCTCGCAGCCGCCGTCATAGCCGGTACGGCAAGCGCGGCAGAGCCCGCATGTCACGATCGGGTGCATGATCACCGGGTCGCCTTTCGATAGGCCTTTGACGGCCGAGCCGACCGCTTCGATCCAGCCGGCGTTCTCGTGGCCCAGCGTATAGGGCAGCTTCGGGTTGCCCAGGTTCTCGGCCCACACCTGCTCAACCAGGTGCAGGTCCGTCCGGCAGACGCCAGCACCGCCGATCTTCACGATCACGTCGGACGGATCGGTGATCTCCGGCTCCGGCACATCGACGATAGCCACCCCGTCCCTGCTGAACGGGGTCTTGTACTCAAGCAGACGTACAGCCTTCATGTCTCTCTCCTTCTGTATTGCGCGCCACCGCTTACCGGCGCTGTGACAGCATGGAAGGACGCCAGGCCCGGCGGTGCGATACACCATCCCGAGCCTGCACGAGGCCTTCATGCCTAGCTACTCTGGTAAGCCCAGCGCCCGGCTTTGCAGCCAACTGACTCTGGACGACTGCAGATCATTAAGTAGCTCACGCGCAGACCGATTTGAGACTTTCGTCACATCGTGAAATCAGCTCGGGCGGCGCTCCCGACAGTGCCCGTGCCGCCCGCACGTCAAGCCCTGTCTCAGTGCCGCTCGGCCCTGTCGGGCGCGGCCGGCGTGAGCGGCACCACCGGCGCAAGTGGCGCGGCCGGCGCGAGCGGCAGCCCGAGCTCGCCGGCAGTTCGCGTGCCGATGTCGACGAGCTGGTCGAGCTCATGGCGCAGCCGTCGCGGCGTCACCACGACCGCCAGCCCGGCGACCGTCTGACCGCCGCTGTCGAGCACCGGCACAGCGACGCAGCCGTCGCCGTTGCCAACGATCGTGCAGTAGCCGCGCTCGGCCGTGGCGGCGAGATCGTTGCGCAGCTCGATCTCGTCGAAGACCTCCTGCTGCTCCAGCGCCGCCTGCCGGGTCAGCTCGATCAGCCGCTCGACCTCGTCCGACGGCTGGCCCGCCAGGATCACCCGGCCCACCGCGAGGAGATGCGAGAGCGCCGCTGCATTCTGCGGGTAGTGGCCTCGGCTCGGGGCGTCGCGCAACTCGGCGACCGCGGTAATCCGCGTCTGCGGGCCGAGCAGGCGCGCCAGGACCGACACATCGCCGGTCGCCTGAGCCGCGTGCACAAGCGCGCGACCCACGCCGGTCGACCGCTGTAGCTGGCTTGACCCGAGCGGCCGGCCGGGCCTCAGCATGCGGTCCTCATCGCGGACAAGGTAGCCCTCGTAGAGCAGCGTGTTGACGAGGTGATAGGCCGTCGAGAGGTTCAGATCGACAGCGAGAGCAAGCTCCTTGATGCCCACGGGGCGACCAGCCGCATACACGTATTCGAGCACACGCAAGCCGCGGGTCAGCGCCTGGATTTGGTCTGCCGATCGGCGGACCAGCGATAGACGTGGCGTCACCGATTCCATCTCTCCTCCGTCCGCAGTCTCCCACCTGCAGACAACCTGCGAACTTGATTTCAGATGCTGAATCGCACTTGACTATGGCGCCAGCAGACCGGGAGTCCAATGAAGCCCACCGCAGGTATGGATTGCAGCGGCGGTCCCGAAGTCGAGACCGAGTAGCTGAAGCGCTTCTGAGGGGCGGCACGCAGTGCCAGCCGCGGCATGAGCCTGACCGGCGTGGCCGTTGCCTACGCGCTCGTGCTGATCGTGCTTGCCCTGACTGCGGCAACGGGCCTGCTCCGCCGTACGGCTGCGACAGATTAGGCTGTGCGCCCGCAAGGCTGCGACAGATTAGGCTGTGCGCCCGCAAGGCTGCGCCAGCGGGCGCAGCCCGTATATCCGACCGGCGAACCGGCTATCAATTCGCGCGTTGAGGGTAATGCTCCGTCTAAAGAGCATCCCGTACTGCTCTTCTGATCCGGCGCCACCGAGCGTCGTGCGGGGTACTGCCACACCCCCTTTTGCCGCGTGCGGCGGACTACCGTAATCCGCATGAGATATCGAAAGCTCGGATCATCGGATCTCCAGGTATCGGAGATCGCGCTGGGCTCCTGGCTCACGTATGCCGGGGGCGTCTCGCTCGAGCAGACCAAGGCCTGCACCGAGGCAGCCTTCGCGGCCGGGATCAACTTCTTCGACACGGCCAACGTCTACGGTCGCGGCGCCGCCGAGACCGCCTGGGGCGAGATCCTCTCGCAGCACCCGCGGGACTCCTACGTGCTGGCCACCAAGGTCTGGGGACAGATGTCGGACGACCCGGACGATCGCGGCCTTTCGGCGCCGCAGATCGCCAAGCAGATCGACGCCTCGCTGAAGCGGCTGCAGGTCGACTACGTCGACCTCTACCAGGCCCATCGGTTCGATCCGGACGTGCCGATCGAGGAGACGGTGGAGGCGCTGCAGCAGGTCGTCCGCGAGGGCAAGGCCCGCTACCTTGGCTTCAGCGAGTGGACACCGGAGCAGATCCAGGCGGCGATCGACATTGCCGGCCCCGAGCTGTTCGTCTCGTCCCAGCCGCAGTACTCGCTGCTCTGGCAGGCGCCGGAGGAGCAGATCTTCCCGCTGTGCGCGAAGAACGGCATCTCCCACATCGTCTGGTCGCCGCTGGCACAGGGTGTCCTCACCGGCAAGTATGCGCCGGGTCAGGAGCCACCGGCCGGTTCACGCGCCGCGAGCACCTCGATGAGCAGCGCCGTCGAGCGCTTCATGAACGATGCGACGCTGAGCGCGGTCCAGCGCCTGCGCCCGATCGCCGACGGGGCCGGCATCACGCTGACCGAGCTCGCGCTTGCCTGGGTGCTGCGCCGCCCGGAGCTGGCCGCCGCGATCGTCGGCGCCTCGCGCCCGGAGCAGGTCGATGCCAATGCCGCGGCGTCCGGGATCGAGCTGAGCGCCGACACGCTTGCCGCGATCAACGCCGCTCTTGGCGACGTACCAGTGAGGGGCCAGACGCTGGCCCCGTTCGCGACCGCCGGGATCAAGCACCGCGCGTAGCGCACCTTGCGCGGTGGCTGCCGCCCGCCGCGTGACAGTGACAGGGCGCCCAAACGAAAAGGACCTGGTCACCAGCGGGTGACCAGGTCCTTGACAACCTCAGAGCGGCTACCGCTGCCGCTCTGCCAGACAGCTACTCCTCAGGCGACTGGCCCTCGTCTTCCTCGGGCAGGTCGAGCTCACCGAGGTCGTCGAACGTCCCCCCGAAGGAGGAGCCGACGGTACCGATGTTCTCCAGGTCGGAGATGTCAGCCTCGACATCACCGAACTCGCCGAAGTGCTCGCCCTCCTCGAGGCCCAGCTCGGCGGCCACGCCGCCGTTGTCGGTCACCTCGGCGACGTCGAACACACGCGGCAGCGGCTCGGCCGGCTCGATCTCGATGCGACGGTAGCGCTTGAGACCGGTAGCGGCCGGGATCAGCTTGCCGATGATCACGTTCTCCTTGAGGCCGTTCAGGTGGTCGACCTTACCCTCGAGGGCAGCATCGGTCAGCACCTTCGTGGTCTCCTGGAAGGACGCCGCGGACAGCCACGAGTCCGTGTTCAGCGAGGCCTTCGTGATGCCGAGGATGATCTCCTCGGCCTGGGCGGGCTCGCCGCCGCGGGCGGCGACGTCGTCGTTGATCCGCTTGAACTCGTGACGATCGACGAACTGGCCGGGCAGCAGATCGGTGTCGCCCTTCTGGTCGACCCGCACCTTCTTCATCATCTGGCGGACGATGATCTCGATGTGCTTGTCGTTGATGTCCACGCCCTGTGACTTGTAGACCTCCTGCACCTCGCTGACGAAGTACAGCTCGGTCCTGGTCCGGCGCTCCTCGGCGTCCTTGCCGCCGAAGGCGAGGACGTCGTGCGGGTACAGCGAGCCCTCGTTGAGCTGCTCACCGATCTCGACGTGCTGGCCGTCGTGCACGTACAGCAGCGTCCGCCGCGGGAACGTCTCGCGGTGCTCCTCGCCGCCGGCATCGGTGATGACGACGTTCACGGACTTGTCGGACTCTTCCAGGGAGACCGTGCCCGAAACCTGCGCGATCTGCGCAAGGCCCTTCGGGCGCCGTGCCTCGAACAGCTCGACGACACGCGGCAGGCCGTGCGTGATGTCGGCGCCGGCGACACCGCCGGTGTGGAACGTACGCATCGTCAGCTGTGTGCCCGGCTCGCCGATCGACTGCGCCGCGACGATGCCGACCGGGTCGCCAATCTGCGCGAGCTTGCCGGACGCCATCGAGCGGCCGTAGCAGGCCTGGCAAACGCCGGCCGTGGCCTCGCACTTCAGGACGGAGCGCACCGGCAGCGCCGTGATCTCGCCACGCTCGCGGTCGGCGTCGAACGCCTCCACCAGCGCCTGCAGCTGCGCACGGTCGATCTCCTCGCCCCTAGCGACGAGTGTCTGCTTACCCTTCGCGATGTCACGAGCGGCGATCCGGCCGACGAGGTCGTCGTTCGGCTCGGCCGTCGGCCGCGGCTTGCGGTTGTCGGGATCGATCTCGGTCTTGAACAGCGGCTCCTCGATGTATTCCTCAGTGCCGCAGTCCTCCTGGCGAATGATCACATCCTGCGAGACATCGACCAGGCGCCGGGTCAGGTAGCCCGAGTCTGCTGTACGCAGAGCCGTGTCGGCCAGGCCCTTACGGGCACCGTGCGTCGAGATGAAGTACTCGAGCACGTCCAAGCCCTCCATGAAGTTGGACTTGATCGGCCGCTCGATGATCTCGCCCTTCGGGTTCGCCATCAGGCCTCGCATGCCGGCGAGCTGGCGGATCTGCTGGAACGAGCCACGGGCACCGGAGTTGGCCATCATGAAGATCGGGTTGAGCTCGTCGAGGTTATCGACCATTGCCTTGGCGACGTCATCGGTCGCCTGGTTCCAGAGCACGGTGACCGCCTCGTGGCGCTCGTCCTGATCCATCTCGCCGTCGTAGTACTGCTGGTCGATCTCGGCTAGGCGCTCCTCGTAGCCAGCCAGGATCTCCTGCTTGTTCGGCGGCGTCTGCACGTCGTTCTTCGAGATCGTGACGCCGGCCAGGGTCGCGTAGCGGAAGCCGATCTCCTTGAAGGCATCGAGCACTTCCGCGATCGAGGCCGCGCCGTAGGCCTGCACCAGGTCGTCGACGAGGTTGGTCGTGTCCTTCTTCTTCATCGACCGGTTCACGAACTCGTACTTCGCGGGATCGAAGTCATCGCCCATCGCTTCGGCAACGGCGCGCTCGATGCGGTCGTTGTAGATGATCCGGCCGACGGTCGTGAGGACGTGGTCCTCGCGGCCCGCGGGCCGGTACTCGGCGATGTCATGCAGGGCGGACGCACCGTGCTCGAACGCCCACTCCGCCTCCTCGGCGGTGCGGAACACGTGCGGGCGCGGCTTGTGCGTCGCGGGGTTGATCTTCGCGAGCTCCTCGCCCTCGGGACCGTAGGTCAGGTAGTAGGCACCCAGCACCATGTCCTGCGAGGGCACGGCCAGCGGCTGGCCGTTGGCGGGCGAGAGGATGTTGTTCGCCGACAGCATCAGGATCCGGGCCTCGGCCTGGGCTTCTGCGGACAGCGGCAGATGCACGGCCATCTGGTCGCCGTCGAAGTCGGCGTTGAAGGCGTGGCAGACGAGCGGGTGGACCTGGATCGCCTTACCCTCGACCAGCAGCGGCTCGAACGCCTGGATGCCCAGACGGTGGAGCGTCGGGGCGCGGTTCAGCAGGACCGGATGCTCGTGGATGACCTCCTCGAGCACGTCCCAGACCTCCGGCGTCATCTGATCGACGATCTTCTTCGCCGCCTTGATGTTGTGCGCGGACTTGCGCTCGACCAGCCGCGCCATGATGAACGGCTTGAACAGCTCCAGCGCCATCAGCTTCGGCAGACCGCACTGGTGCAGCTTCAGCGACGGACCGGAGACGATCACCGAACGGCCGGAGTAGTCGACGCGCTTACCGAGCAGGTTCTGACGGAAGCGGCCCTGCTTGCCCTTCAGCATGTCGGACAGCGACTTCAGCGGGCGGTTGCCCGGGCCCGTCACCGGCCGGCCACGACGGCCGTTGTCGAACAGCGCGTCGACAGCCTCCTGCAGCATGCGCTTCTCGTTGTTCACGATGATCTCGGGGGCACCGAGGTCGAGCAGCCGCTTCAGGCGGTTGTTGCGGTTGATCACACGACGGTAGAGGTCGTTCAGGTCGGAGGTCGCGAAGCGGCCGCCGTCGAGCTGAACCATCGGGCGCAGCTCCGGCGGGATCACCGGAACGGCCTCGAGGACCATCTCCTCAGGCTTGTTGTTCGAGCCGAGGAACGCGCTGACGACCTTCAGGCGCTTGACCGCGCGGGCCTGCTTCTGGGCCTTCGCCGTCTTCACCTGCTCCTGTAGATCCGCCGCCTCGGCCTCGAGGTCGACCTGCTGCAAGAGGTCACGCACCGCCTCGGCGCCCATGCCGCCGCGGAAGTACTCGCCGAAGCCGAACGGTGAGCCGAAGCGATCCTTCAGCTCGCGGAACAGTGCCTCGTCATTGACGACGTCCTTCGACTTCATCGTCTTGAACAGGTCCCAGACCTGACGGAGGCGCTCCGAGGCGTCCTCCATGTAGGCCTCGGTGTCGTCGATGTCGGACTGGAAGCTCTTACGCAGGTCCTTCAGCGCCTTCGCGCGCTCGTCCTCCGAGAGCTTGGCGACGTTCATGTCCAGGCCTTCGGCCCAGAGGTGGTCCTCGTCGGAGAAGTCACGGCTCGTCTTCGCGGTCTCGAGGAAGGTGACACGACGCTCGAGCGACTCCTTCAGCTCGAGGACGCGCTCTTCCTTCTCGGCTGCGTAGTTGTCGAGCACCTTGTTGACTTCGCCCTCAAGCGTGTCGATGTCGCGCGCACGGGCCTCGTCGTCAACCCAGGTGACCATCGACGCCGCGAAGTAGAGGACCTTCTCCAGCTCCTTCGGCGCCATGTCCAGCAGGTAGCCGATCCGGCTCGGCACACCCTTGAAGAACCAGATGTGACTGACCGGCGCGGCCAGGTCGATATGACCCATGCGCTCACGCCGGACCTTCGATCGGGTGACCTCCACGCCGCAGCGCTCGCAGACAATGCCCTTATAGCGGACACGCTTGTACTTGCCGCAGTAGCACTCCCAGTCCTTCGTGGGTCCGAAGATCCGCTCGCAGAAGAGGCCGTCCTTCTCAGGCTTCAGGGTCCGGTAGTTAATCGTCTCGGGCTTTGTGACCTCGCCGGAGCTCCACTCACGGATCTGCTTCGAGGACGCAAGACCGATTTCGATCGCGTCAAAGTGATTAATGTCGATCAAGGTGGGTCCTTTGACTCTGATTTGGCGTTAGCCGGATCAATCTTCTGCTTCGTCTTCCTCGACGACTCCCTCAGCCTCGCCGGGGTTGATCTCGGTGTCGAGCATCGTGTCGGCCGGTGCCGAGAGGTCCTCGGCTTCGAGCTCCTCGCCGGCCTCGAGATCGGGATCCTCGACCGCGACCTCAACGGCCGATGCCTCGACCGTGTCGCCCTCGTGGCCGAGCACCTCGTCCGCTGCCGGGTCGCCCGTGCGCACACCGGAGAGATCGATGCCGAGCTCCTCGGCCGCACGCAGGAGGTCGTCGTCCTCCTCGTGCATCTCCGCGCGCTCGCCCTCGTCGGAGACGACGTTCACGTCGAGCGACAGTGACTGCATCTCCTTCAAGAGGACCTTGAAGGACTCGGGGATCGACGGCTCGGCGATGTTCTCGCCCTTCACGATCGCCTCGTAGGCCTTCACGCGGCCAACCGTGTCGTCGGACTTGATCGTCAGCATCTCCTGCAGGGTGTAGGCGGCGCCGTAAGCCTCCAGCGCCCAGACCTCCATCTCACCGAAGCGCTGACCACCGAACTGCGCCTTGCCGCCCAGCGGCTGCTGCGTGACGAGGCTGTAGGGGCCAGTCGAGCGGGCGTGGATCTTCTCGTCGACGAGGTGGTGGAGCTTCAGGATGTACATGCAACCGACCATCACCTGCTGCGCGAACGGCTCACCGGTACGGCCGTTGAACAGCCGCACCTTGCCGGAGGCACGCTCGCCAGGACGTCGGCTCATGTCGACATCGGTGTGGATCGGGCCGTCGTACTCCTCGCTCCAGCGCACCAGCGCCTCGTCCACGTCCTGAACGCTGGCGCCGTCGAACACCGGCGTCGAAACGTAGAGCTTCGGGGCGGCGCCATACACCGAGTTCGGCGCGATTCGCTTCGCCTCGCGCTTGGCGCGCGAGCCGTCGTTGTACCAGCCGTTCAGAGCCACCCAGCCGAGGTGTGTCTCCAGCACCTGGCCGAGGTTCATACGGCTCGGCACGCCGAGCGGGTTGAGAATCACGTCGATCGGGGTGCCGTCCTCGAGGAACGGCATGTCCTCGATGTCAACGATCTTCGAGATCACGCCCTTATTGCCGTGACGGCCGGCGAGCTTGTCACCCTCGGAGATCTTCCGCTTCTTCGCGACGAACACGCGCACCAGGTGGTTGACGCCCGGCGGCAGATCGTCGCCGTCCTCACGACTGAAGGTCTTGACGTCGATGACGACGCCGCCCTCGCCGTGCGGCACCTTCAGCGAGGTATCGCGAACCTCGCGCGCCTTCTCCTTGAAGATCGCGCGGATCAGCTTCTCCTCGGCCGTCAGCTCGGTCTCGCCCTTCGGCGTGACCTTGCCCACCAGTAGCTCGCCCGACTCGACCTCGGCGCCGACGCGGACGATGCCGCGGTCGTCGAGGTTGCGCAGCGATTCCTCGGAGCGGTTCGGGATGTCGCGGGTGATCTCCTCGTCGCCGAGCTTCGTGGCGCGCGCGTCGATCTCGTACTCCTCGATGTGAATCGAGGTCAGCTCATCGTCCTGGACGATGCGCTTGGAGATGATGATCGCGTCCTCGAAGTTGTAGCCCTCCCAGGACATGAAGGCGACCAGCATGTTCTTACCGAGCGCCATCTCACCCTGATCGGAGGAGGAGCCGTCGGCCAGCACGGAGCCTTCCTCGACCTTGTCGCCGACCGAGATGATCGGCTTCTGGTGGATCAGCGTCGCTTGGTTCGAGCGCATGAACTTCAGCAGGGGGTACTCGTCCCGGCCACCTTCGTCGCAATCGACGACGATGTTCTCAGCGTCGACGTAGGCGATCGTGCCGGCGTGCTTCGCGAGCACAACGTCACCGGTGTCGATGGCGGCACGGAACTCCATGCCCGTACCGACCACCGGCGCGTCGGCGACCAGCAGCGGCACCGCCTGGCGCTGCATGTTCGAGCCCATCAGCGCGCGGTTCGCGTCATCGTGCTCGAGGAACGGGATCATCGCCGTCGCAACCGACCAGACCTGTTGCGCCGAGACGTCGGCTAGGTCCACCTCGGTCGGCGGCACCGTGATGTACTGGCCGGCGGCGGTGCGGCAGAGCACCTCGGTCTCGGTCAGGCGGCCGTTCTCGTCGACCGGCACGTCGGCCTGGGCGATCTTCAGCGTCTCCTCCTGGGTGGCGTCGATGTGCACGACCTCGTCGGTCAGCACACCGTCCTTGACCACCCGGTAGGGAGCCGTGACAAAGCCGTACTCGGAGATCTCGGCGTAAGAGGAGAGCGAGCCGATCAGGCCGATGTTCGGTCCCTCAGGCGTCTCGATCGGGCACATGCGGCCGTAATGCGTGGGGTGAACGTCGCGAACCTCGATCGGCGCGCGCTCGCGGGTCAGACCACCGGCGCCCAGTGCGGACAGGCGGCGACGGTGGGTCAGGCCGGCCAGCGAGTTGTTCTGGTCCATGAACTGCGACAGCTGGCTGGACCCGAAGAACTCCTTCAGGGCGGCGCCGACGGGTCGGATGTTCACGATCGTCTGCGGCGTGATCGTGTCGGTGTCTTCGGTGGTCAGACGCTCGCGCACGACGCGCTCCATGCGGTAGAGGCCGATCCGGAACGCCTCCTGGATCAGCTCGCCGACGGTGCGCAGACGGCGGTTGCCGAAGTGCTCGTACTCGTCGAGATGGTCGGCGATCGGCTCGCGCGGCAACGACGCCGCGTCGGCGGCGAAGTCGTGGGCCTCGACATCCGGCTCCTCAGGCATGCCGAGCAGCTTCGGGAGGCTGACCAGCTCCTTGATCAGAGCGATGATGTCCTCGTGCGTCAGGGTGCGGGTCTCGAGATCGGTCTCGAGGCCGAGGCGCGCGTTCAGCTTGTAGCGACCGACGCGCGTCAGGTCATAGCGCTTGGGGTCGAAGAAGAGCTGGTTCAACAGCGAACGGGCGGAGTCGATTGAAGGCGGCTCGCCGGGGCGCTGCTTTTTGAAGAGCTCGATCAGCGCGCCCTCTTCGGTGCGTGTGATCTCGGTGTCCGCATCGAGCGTCAAACGGATGTAGAGGGAGTTGTCGAAGAGGTTCAGGATCTCCTCGTCGGACACGTACCCCATCGCGCGCAAGAGGACCGTGATCGGCAGCTTGCGCTTGCGGTCGATGCGGACGTAGGTGCGGCCCTTCTTATCGATCTCGAGCTCGAGCCAGGAGCCACGGGCCGGCATCAGGTTGGCGACGAAGAGCTGCTTGTCGCGATCCTTCGGCTCCATCACGTAGGCACCCGGTGAGCGCACCAGCTGAGTGACGACGACGCGCTCAGTACCGTTGATGATGAAGGTGCCCTGGTCCGTCATCCACGGGAAGTCGCCCATGAACACCGGCTGCTCGCGGATCTCACCGGTCTCCCGGTTGATGAACGACACGAGGACGCTGAGCGGCCGGGAATAGGTCATCGACTTCTCGCGGCACTGCTCGATCGACGCGGTCGGCTCATCGAACGTCAGCTCACCGAACGAAACGGCAAGGCTACCGGTGTAGTCCTCGATCGGCGAGACGTCATCGATCGTCTCGCGTAGACCACCGTTTTTAGGATCGGTCAGCCACTTGAATGACGCGGTCTGGATATCGATCAGGTTCGGGACATCGAGGACCTGGTTGAGGCGCGCGAAAGTGCGGCGCGTCCGGGGGGCTTCAGCGGTTGCCAAGATGGCGGCTCCTCAGGCTGATGGGAGACAAGTGCGCGCGCGCACCAAATTGCTCCTCTGAGCAGCAAGGAATGAGGCTGCACTGAAGAAAGTTAGGCACGCGGACGTACCAATATAGCACACGACAGAGGCGTCGCCGCGCACAGGATCAGTGCCCCAACGGGGCAATCGACGCTCACGGACCCCGTCCTCGACCCACGTATGTGGCGTGGTGCCGGTAGCGGACGGCTGCGACTATTGGCCGACGCGAGCATTGTAAGCGGTTTGGCAACCGAAGGCAACGAGATCAATTGCGTTCTGGCCTGGCCGGGGTGGTCGGCGAGTTTGTCGATCCATAGGCAACAAACTCACCGACCACCCCGGCCGTTTGCGGCGCCTGCGCACAAGTCGCGCCGGACTGAGCTCCTCGCCGCTCACCGGCAGGGTTGCCTGACGTCATAACAAACTCTTTTCGGGCCGCTTCAGGCGGCGTCGCAGCCCCATCCCCGGCGTACGCTTTCAGCAGGTGGGCAACCCGCTCACCGAGGGATTGAAAGGATTCACATGGAATACCGCCAGCTCGGCACTAGCGGCCTCATGGTCTCAGCCCTGACCTTCGGCACGATGTCCTTCGGCGGCGGCGGGAACTTCGCGGCCGTCGGCAACACCCAGGTTGAGGGTGCGCGTCGTCAGATCGACATGGCGATCGACGCGGGCGTCAACCTGATCGACACCGCCGACATCTACTCCACGGGCCGCGCCGAGGAGATCGTCGGCGAGGTGCTCGCAGAGCGCCGCGACAATGTGCTGATTGCGAGCAAGGTCCGCATGGCGATGGGCGATGACCCGAACATGGAGGGTCTCTCCCGTCACCACATCATCGAAGGCTGCGAGGCGAGCCTGCGCCGTCTGCGTACGGACCACATCGACCTCTACCAGCTCCACGAATGGGACGGTAAGACGCCGCTCGAAGAAACGCTTGGCGCGCTCGAGTACCTGGTCGACAGCGGCAAGGTCCGCTACGTCGGCGTCAGCAACTACACCGGCTGGCAGCTGATGAAGGCGCTCGGGATCTCCGAGCGCGATCAGCTGCCGCGCTTCGTCTCGCAGCAGATCTACTACTCGCTGCAGGAGCGCACGGCCGAATACGAGTTGCTGCCTGCAGCCGCCGATCAGGGCCTCGGAACCCTGGTCTGGAGCCCGCTCGCCGGCGGCCTGCTGTCCGGCAAGTACCGCCGCGGCGTCCAGCCCGCGGCCGGCTCGCGGCAGCTGACCGACTGGAACGAGCCACCGGTCTACAACCAGGAGCTGCTCTACGACACGGTCGAGGCCCTGGTCGAGATCGGCCAGGCACACAACGTCTCGGCCGCCGTCGTGGCGCTGGCCTGGGTCCTGACCCGGCCGACGATCGCCTCGGTCATCGTGGGCGCCCGCACCGACGAGCAGCTCGCCGACAACCTGACGGCCATCGATCTCAAGCTCGATCCCGCTGAGCTGGGGCGCCTCGAGGACATCACCCGGCCGCAGTTGCTCTACCCGCACTGGCACCAGCTGAAGACCTCGGCCTCGCGTTTCAGCGCCGCCGACCTGGTCCTGCACCAGCAGTATCTGGACGCCTGAGCGAACAGTTACGTGGGCGGCCCCGCGGGGCCGCCCACTTCGCTTAGCTGATCGTTTCCTCCCGGTGGGATCCCCCCACAGGGCCCGCCAATCCGGCTACCGCAACGAGAACGGTGGGTAGCGGTCGGTCGCCAGCAGGAACGCGTAGGCCGTGACCCGCAGCGACCAGCGTTGTACGCCGACCACGAAGTCAAACAGCGGGCGTGGGTAGTGGCCGGTCGCGAGAATCGCGAACCAGGCGATTATCACGCACACGGCCGAAGCGATGTGCAGGAAGAACAGCACGATGTAGTGCGGGATCGCCAGTAGCCACTTGACTAGCACCAGCCCGCGCTGGAGCTCCACCGGCACGTCCGGGTAGGCGATCTGCAGATGCACAGACTGCTGTTCATCGGTCGACGGATAGCGATCGGTCAACAGCGCTCCGTAGATGTCGAAACGGGCGAGGAAACGGGTCAGCTCAAGGTTCCAGTCGAACCACCAGCGCGGGTACTTGTCGCGGAACAGGATCATCAGCAGCGGCCCGCCGAAGAGCACGCCGCCGCCGGTTGCGACCACATGCCAGAGCGAGCCGCGATCAAAGCCGAACTCCTGCCCGGAGACTGTGGCGACGACGATCCCGATCGGGATCAGCCAGAACAGGCGAAGCAGGGTCGTCCAGCGGTTCAGCGGGCGCTCCGGATAGTCGACGTCGAAGCTGAGTGGGTAAGCACTTCCGGCTTGCGGGTCCATCCGACCTACCACCTTTCGTGTTCGCGACCCCGCCCCGGACGGGATCATCACCGCGAGCCTACCCAGCGGCCCGGACTGCGTCCAGGTTCCGGGCTGACTCGGAGCCGGCGTCGCCTACCATCAGGCGCTAACCGCCGCAGCAAGGCAAGTGCATCCTGCTAACCACCTCACCCGACTCGACTTCGCGCAGCCGCCGCGCCGCGGTGCTGCTGATCGCTGCCGTCGTGCTGCTGGCCGCGGTGGTCGCGATCCACCGCTGGCTGACGCACGTCGGCCCACTACCGGGCGACAGCTGGGCGACCTATCACTTCGAGCCCTGGCAGGTCGCCGATGAGCCGCGGTCATTGCGCCTCTTCGACTCCATCTTCAACTGGCTTGGCACGCCGCTGCCGGCGCTGCTGCTGGCAGCGATCACGATCGCCGGGCTGGTGCGCCGCGGTCGCCGGGACGAGATCATCGGCCTGCTGATCGCCGCCTGCGCGATCGCGGCGAACTCCGTGCTCAAGGCCGTCTGGGGTCCGACGCCGCTGTGGCTCGAGAGCGGTCGCGGTGGCGTGAACTTCCCCTCCGGCCACACCGTCTTCGCCGCCGCGATGATCGGCTATGTGGCGCTGCTCGCCTACCGCCACCACCACCCGCGCTGGGGCACGCTCGCGGTGCTCGTCGGGCTCTGCATGGGCCCGACGCGTGTGTTTGCGGGTTCGCATCTGCCAAGCGACGTCGTCGCCGGCTACCTGCAAGGCGGTGCGTGGCTGTTGGCCGCCGCCGCCTGGTTGGAGGTAAGCCGGGTCACCCGTACGACGATGCGCCGTCCATACATGACCGTGTGAGCCTGCGTTGGCTGTCTCCACCCCAGGGTGGAGACAGCCAACGCAGATCCACCTGAAGATCAACTCTCGAGCCGATGCGTGACGGCGCCGACCGGGTAAGCATCGTTGCTATTGGTGCGCTCGCCAGTTCACCGGCTCGGCGTCGCGACAAGCAAGCGAAAGAGGAAATGGATGAGGCCAGGTAAGAGGCTGACGCTGACGGCGATGGTCTTCGCGGTGGCGATGACATTCATCGACCAGACGATCGTCGCGATCGCGATCCCCGACATCCAGCGGAACCTGTCGCTGTCGGAGACCGGCTCCCAGTGGGTGGTCAACGGTTACCTGCTGTCGTTGTCGGCGCTGTTCGCGTTCGGCGGCAAGCTCGCGGATGTGGTCGGGCGCCGCAAGCTCGTGGTGGTGGGCGTGGTCGGGTTCGCGATCACGTCGGCTCTCTGCGGCTTCTCGCCGAGCGGCCCAGCCGGCGAAGTGTGGATCATCGGCTTCAGGGTGATCCAGGGCGCAACTGCGGCGCTGCTGTTCCCGGCTGCGGTCGGGATCGTCGTTGCGTCCTTCCCAGTCGGCGAGCGAGGTAAGGCGATGGCGCTGTTCTTCGGCATCTCCGGCGGGCTGACGGCGATCGGGCCGATCGCCGGCGGCTACCTGACGCAGTGGACATGGCGCTCGATCTTCTGGATCAACGTTCCGGTCGCGCTGATCGCGCTCATGTTGATCTGGCGCGCCCGAATCGACGACGAGCGCCATCCCGGCAGCCTCGACTACCGCGGCACGGTGCTCGTAACCGCGGCGATGGGCCTGATCGTCCTCGGCCTGCAGCAATCGGGGACTTGGGGCTGGGACTCGGCCGCCACATGGGCGTGCGTGGTCGCCGGCCTGGCGCTGATGCTCGTCTTCCTGCGGTGGGAGCTGTCGTGCGACGCGCCGCTGCTGAACCTGCAGATCTTCCGCGATCGTGCCTTCGCGCTCGACAACGTCATCCTGGCAGCGCTGTCGGTGGTGTTCGTGCCGTTCTTCTTCTTCGCCAGCATCTATTCGCAGGCGTCGCTCGGGCGCAGTGCCTCGGACACGGGCATCTACATGCTGTACTTCTTCATCGGCTTCGTCGTTCTCGCTCAGATCGGTGGACGGATGCTCGACCGGGGTGGAGCCCGGCGGCCGGTGATCCTCGGCTGCGCGCTCGGAGCGGTCGGCTTCTACCTGCTTGCCGGGAAGCTGACCGACCTCTCGCTCGGGAGCCAGACCGTGTACATCATGCTGGCGGGCGGTGGGCTCGGACTGATCCTCGGACCGGCCAGCACTGACGCTGTCAACCGAGCGCGCGCCGCCAGCTACAGCGAGGTCACCGGCATCTCGCAGACATCGCGGAACTTCGGTGCAAGCGTCGGCTTGGCGGCGCTCGGCGCACTGATGATCTCGACCAGCCGCACGAACATCACAGCTCAGCTGACGGGCGCCGGGGTGCCGCCGTCCATCGCCCACCGGGTGGCGACTTCGATCAACCTATCCGCCTCGAGCTCGGCCGCCGGGGGTCACACGCCGCAGCGTTACATCCACGCTGCGCAGCTCGCCTTCGCCCAATCGACGCAGACGGTCTTCTACGCGATGGCAGCGGTTCTGGCGGTTGCGTTCGTGATCGCCCTGTTACTGCCACGGGGACTTGCGCCGACGGCGGAGACCGAGGCAGTAGAGGCACCAGTCAAAGGCTGAGGCGGGACCTGGTCCGGTCCGGTCCCGGACGGTCCGTCAAACGCCCTGGAAGCACGAGGGGCGGCCCCACTGGGCCGCCCCTCATAGGCACATCGTCAGCTATCAGCGGCGACGCCCTGCGGCGTCGCCCGCGAGCTACTTGAGCTCGACGGTGGCGCCAGCCTCCTCGAGGTCGGCCTTGAGCTTGTCGGCCTCGTCCTTCTCGATACCTTCCTTGACCGGCTTCGGCGCCTCGTCGACCAGCGCCTTGGCCTCCTTCAGACCAAGTCCGGTCGCCGCACGGACGACCTTAATGACCTGGATCTTCTTGTCGCCAACGGTGTTGAGGATGACGTCGAAGGACGTCTGCTCCTCGACCTCCGCGCCACCGTCGGCAGCGGCGGCACCAGCGGCAGGCGCGGCGGCGGCAACGGCGGTCGCGGAGACGCCGAAGGTCTCCTCGAGGGCCTTGATCCGCTCGGACAGGTCCAGCACGGAGATCGACTTCAGCTCGTCAATCCACTCTTCGGTAGTCGGCATGTTCGTTCCTCCTGATTTCACTCGTCGGATGGCCCGTCAACCGACGCGCCTGTACTTTCGGTTACGGCTGCGGCGCCGCCAACCAGACCCTGCTCGGCGATCGCGCCAAGCTGGATCGCAAGGCCAGCGATCAAGGCGTTGAGGCCACGGACGATGCCACTGATCGGCGCCGCCACGGTGCCAACCAACTGGGCAACCAGCGTCTCGCGGCTCGGCAGCTTCGCGATCGACGTCACTTCGTCGACGCTGAGCAGCTTGCCGTTCATGAACCCGCCCTTAAACTGCAGCGGGCCATTCAGCGCACGGGCCGTGTCGTTGATCGCCTTCGCGGCCACACTGGCGTCGCCCTTGACCAGCGCCAGCGCGGTCGGGCCGGAGAACAACGGGGTGAGGGCGCCGGCTCCAGCCTGCTCCGCCGCGCGGACCGACAGCGTGTTCTTCACGACCCGCAACGTCGCCTGTGACTCCCGCAACTTCGAGCGCAGGTCGGCGACCTGCGCGACGGTGATGCCGCGGTAGTCGACGGCGAACACGGCACCGCTGTCAGCGATGTCCGCGCTGATCTTCTCGATCTCCGCCGCTTTCTGATCTCGGTTCATATTGCTCGCTCTCTTGCGAAGAACGCCCGCGACATGCAGGCGGGCGTCGGAAGCGGGCGGCCGAAAGCGGCAACCGAACTTACGGAGCTCCACCTGCTTCGGACTTCCACCGGCTGCTGCTCAGCTTTGTGCGCAGCGCTTCCGACCGCCGAAGGTCTCGGGTTTCATCTCTTTGAGCCATCTAGTCTAGGCGATCGCCGCCGGTTCGGCCTCTCCCGGCTGGCCGGACCGCGCGGGATCGGCTGCCGTCGTAGGGATGAGGCGCGCTGAGTTGAGAATGAAGGCGGTCTCGCTGCCGACGTGGATGCAGGCGGCGACCAACGGGCCGATGATCGTGAAGGCAGCCAAGACCATGCCAATCAGATCGACGACAACGGTCCCACCGAAGTTCGTCATGACGATTCGCCGGGTGTGGCGAGCAGTGCTGACAAGGCGCGTGAGATCGTCAAGGCTCGAGCTGATCAGCACGACATCGGCACTCTCGCGCGCAATCGCGGTGCCGCTGCCCATGGCAATACCGACGTTCGCCTGGGCCAGCGCCGGTGCGTCGTTGACGCCGTCGCCGATCATCGCGACCCGGTGCCCGGCCGTGACCTCGCTCTCGATCGCTCTGCGCTTCTGGTCGGGCAGCAGCTCGGCACGCACCTCGTCGATGTCAAGCTCCGCCGCGATCATCGCTGCCGTGGAGCGTTGGTCGCCGGTGAGCATCATGACCCGGAGACCCAAGCGGTGCAGGTCAGCTACGCAATGGCGAGCCGAGGCACGCACGGTGTCGGCCAGCGCGACGCTGCCTGCGTAGCGGCCGTCGATTGCCACGTGTACCGTGGTCGCGGAGTTGGCGGCCGCTGCTGCCGACGGCTGCGGCGGTACCAGCGCACCAGTGCCGACCCGCACCTCGCGGCCATCGACCGTCGCGGTTATCCCGAGTCCAGGCTGGTAGTCGAAGGCCTCGGGGCGGGTCATCGGGACGCCCCGCGCCGAGGCGCACTCGACGATGGCCTGTCCGAGCGGGTGCTCCGAGTAGGTCTCAGCACTTGCCGCCGCTTCAATCAGCTCCTGGTCCGTGTAGCCGGCGGCGGGCTGGACCCCGATCACCTTGGGCCGCCCCTCGGTCAGCGTCCCGGTCTTATCGAAGACGATCATGTCGATCCAGGCCAGCGCCTCGAGGTGCGCGCCGCCCTTGATGAAAGCCCCGGAGCGGGCGGCCCGCCCCATCGCCGCAAGCACCGCGAGCGGCGTGCCGGCGGCAATGCCACAGGCTCCGGCTACCACCACCACCGAGATCGTCGCCGTCAGATCGCGAGTGAACAACCAGGTCAGAACCGCGCCGGTCAGGGCGATGTAGACGATGTAGGCGGACAGCCGATCGGCAAGCCGCTGGACCGGCGCTGGAGCCGCCTGAGCCTGGCGGACCGTCTCCACGATCTGACCGTAGGAGGAATCCAGACCGACCCGTTCGGCCGCAATCTCGAGCGCGCCGAGCGCGTTGATCGAGCCGGCGTAGACAGTGCTGCCGATCCCCAGCTCGACCGGCATCGATTCGCCGGTGATGCGGGATTGGTCGGCGCTGGAGCGGCCCGAGGTCACGGTGCCGTCGACCGGGATCTTGCCACCGGGCGGCACCACGACCACCTGGCCAGGCTGAACTTCGCGCAGCGGGAGCTGTCTCACCGCATCACCGTCACGCACCTGCACCGCGTCCGGCAGGAAGCTCATCAGGTCCGTGAGCGCGTCGCGGCCACGGTCCATCGAGAGATCCTCGAGGATCTCCGCTGCCAGCACGAACACCGCAATCAAAAGCGACGTCGTCCAGCGTCCGATCGCCGCGGCCGCAACGATCGCAATCAGCATCGAGAGCTCCATGCTCATCCGCCGCTGGCGGAGATCTCTCAGTGCCTCCAACGCGATCGGCCAGCAGCCACCGAGCAGTCCGGCGAGCGCAACGGCGGGGATCTGACCCGAGGGCCAGCTCACCCCGGCCGTTGCCACGGCCAAGCAGACGAGCACGAACAGCAGCCGTGCGAAGTCCCACCGATCGACTCGGCGCCACAGCGGTGCATCGGTGAGCGTTCGGGACTCGTCGGCGGACCCGCCGGCGGTCACCGCGCCAGCCCGCGCCCCGCCGCTTGTCACACTGGCAGGCGTGGCCTCGGCAGGTGGTGCGCCGACGGTCACGGCGTGACCTCCAGCGTCGGTCCCGCCCACTCGCACTCGACCCCGGACCCTGCCATGCAGACGCGGTGGTGCAGCGGCTGATCGCCGACCGCATGCTCAGCCTGGAACACCGCTTCCGCCACCAGCCGGCGGGCGTGCTCATTCGTGAGGCTGTAGAGCATCGAGTTGCCATCACGCCGCGCAGCGACGACGCGGCTCATGCGTAGCTTCGCGAGATGCTGCGAGACTGCCGTCGGCGACTTCCCGACCACCTCGGCAAGGCGGCTCACCGACAGCTCACCGGAGCGCAACGCCAGGATGATCCTGATCCGCGTTGGATCCGACAGCAGGCCGAAGATCTCAGCGGCCAGCTCGACGTAGGAAGAGTCCACGCCAAATGTGCATTCCTGCGTATCTGCGCTCATACGCAGATACTAACTCTCGAGTGGCCCCGCCGGCCGTTGCCGATCTTGTTCGATATATGTACAAGATCGGCAACGGCCGGCAGCAGGCCGGCCACCGAGATAAAGCTGGTGCCGGCCCGCGGGCCGGCACCAGGGAAGATATTCAGCTCGCCGCCGCGCGTGGGCGGCGGTTACGTCGGTCAGGCAGCCACCGGCGCGATGATGTCACGCGTCCGCGTCGGGTCGACGTGGATGCCGGGGCCCATCGTCGAGGCCAGCGTCACCGAGTGGAGGTAACGGCCCTTCGCCGCTGACGGCTTGGCGCGGACCAGTTCGTCGATCACGGCCGCGTAGTTCTCCAGCAGCTTCTGCTGATCGAAGTCGCGCTTACCGATCACAAGGTGCACGATCGCGTTGCGGTCGGTGCGGTATTCGACCTTGCCGGCCTTGGATTCCTCGACCGCCTTCGCGACGTCCATCGTCACCGTGCCGACCTTCGGGTTCGGCATCTTCCCGGCAGGGCCGAGGATGCGGCCGAGACGGCCTACGATCGGCATCAGGTCCGGGGTCGCGATCGCGACATCGAAGTCGGTGAAGCCGTCCTGGATGCGCTGGGCGAGATCCTCGGCGCCGACGATGTCAGCGCCGGCCTCCTCGGCCTCGCGGGCCTTATCGCCCTGGGCGAAGACCGCAATCTTCACTTCCTTGCCGAGACCGTTCGGCAGGGCGATCGTGCCGCGCAGCTGCTCGTCGGCGTGGCGGACGTTCAGCCCGGTACGGATGTGGACCTCGATCGACTCGTTGAACTTCGTCGTCGAAAGCTGCTTGACGAGGCCGATTGCCTCGTCCGGCTCGTACTCACGCTGGCGGTCGTAGCCCTTGCGTGCTTCGAGGTACTTCTTGCCACGCTGTGCCATCAGATGACCTCCACGCCCATCGAACGAGCTGTGCCGGCAATGATCTTCGCCGCCGCGTCAAGGTCGTTGGCGTTGAGATCCTTCATCTTCTTCTCGGCAACCGCCCGGAGCTGCTCCTGAGTGATCGAGCCGACCTTATTCCGGTTCGGCTCGCCGGAGCCCTTCTCCAGCGAGATCGCCTGCTTGATCAACACGGCGGCGGGCGGGCTCTTCAGCTCAAACGTGAACGAACGGTCCTCGTAGACCGTGATCACGACCGGGATCGTGGTGCCGGTGTCGGACTGCGTCTGGGCGTTGAACGCCTTGACGAACTCCATGATGTTGACGCCGTGCTGGCCGAGTGCAGGGCCAACCGGCGGCGCGGGGCTGGCCTGACCGCCAACCGCCTGCAGCTTGATCTGTGTGAGGACCTTCTTCGCCATATCTACTCTTCCTAGTTCAAACGAAGCTCAGCACCGCTGTCGCGACCGCTGAGGGATTTCTCCTAGTGCATGCTGCGTGCTGCTGATGCTACGTACTGCTTGCTAGAGCTTATCTACCGCGCTAGAGCTTCTTGACCTGGTCGAAGCCCACCTCAACCGGGGTCTCGCGACCGAAGATCGAGACCAGCACCTTCAGCTTCTGGCCGTCGTCATTCACCTCGGCGATCTCGCCGGAGAAGTCCGACAGCGGGCCGGCGATCACCTTCACGGACTCGCCGATCGAGAACTGCGCGCGGCTACGCGCATGTTCGGGGGTCTCCTGGTGCAGCAGCCGATCGACCTCGGCCTGGGTCAGCGGCACCGGCTCGCTGGAGGCACCGACAAACCCGGTCACGCCGGGGGTGCCCTTCACGAGCCCCCACGACTCCTCGTTGAGCTCCATGTTGACGAGCACGTAGCCCGGCATCGTGCGGCGCTCGACCGTGACCTTCTGGTTGTCCTTGAGCTCGGAGACGGACTCTGTCGGCACAACGACCTGTCGGACGAACCGCTGCAGATTCAGCGAGACGATCCGATGCTCGAGGTTGTGCTTGACCTTGTTCTCGTGACCGGAATAAGTGTTTACGACGTACCAACGAAACATGTGTGATGTCTGTCTACTTGATGATCAGATGGACAACCTTGCCGGCCACGAGGTCTGCGACCCCGAGGAAGGCACCGGCAACGATGACGAAACCCAACACGACGCCGGTGGCCTGAAACACCTGCTGGCGGTCAGGCCACTGTACTCGCTGCAGCTCGCGCCAGCTCCCACGCAGGAAGCCGGCCATGCGCGCCGGCAGCGATGCCCGCGGCTCGCCTTCCGCAAGCTCGCGATGGCGCCCGGCAGCTGCCTCGCCGCTCAGGCTCTCGAGCTCGCCGGCGCTTGGCGCCTCACCACGACCAGGGCGCCCCAGCGCCATCTGCGCGGCGGCGAGGTCGGCGTCCGCCGAGGCGTGAGCGAGGCCGCCGGGCAGCGACTCAGGGACTGAGTCGTCTCCCTTTGGCAGGCCTTGATCCGCTTCGTGCCTGGGTCTGCGGTTGCGAGCCACGATGCCGCCTCTGCGTCAGCTCAGCGGGTCTCGCGGTGCTCGGTATGGCGCCGGCACCAGGGGCAGTACTTCATCATCTGGAGTCTGTCCGGGTTATTGCGCTTGCTTTTATTGGTCTGGTAATTGCGGTGCTTGCACTCTTCGCATGCGAGCGTGGCAGCAATCCGCACGTCTCCACGGGCCATAGTCTCTTTAGTCCCATTCGGGGGTGTGACGGGGTGAACTCGGCCGGCCGCGGGCGTGCTTGCGCACGCCAACCGGCGCTGGGCCGTCAGTGTAGCGGGCGAGGAGTGACCGGCGCGGTCTGGCGCTTTCCTTTCGCACAAGGTTTTGCCGCACAATCCGAGCCACCAATGCTGCGGCTGATCGGCATCATGATCTCGATTGGGCTGGCGGATTCGTTCAATCCGTCGACGTTCGTGACGGGGTTCTTCCTCGCCACCCGCGAAGGCTCACGCGGAGTTTTGCTGCATTTCGCGCTCGGGGTCTTCGCGGTCTACACAATCGGCGGAATCGCAATCGCGGCCGGGCCCGGCCGGCTGCTGCTGCTGCTGGTGCCGAGGCCAAGCGCGAGCCTCGCCGCGGCGCTCGAGATCGTCGCCGGGGCCATGCTGCTCGTGACCTCGTGGTACTTGATCAGCCGCCGCCACAATCTGCGGCGCAGACGGCTGCTGCGCGGGCCGCGGGCCGGAGAGCGCCGATCACGGCGGCGTCGGCACTCGCCGTTCATGCTCGGCGCCGGGATCATGGTTTTCGAGACACCGACGGCACTCCCCTACTTCGCGGCGATCGCGGCCGCGGTCAGCGCCCGGCCAGGACCGGTCAGCATGCTGCTCCTGCTGCTGATCTACAACGTCTGCTTCGTCGCGCCGCTGCTGCTGATGGTCGCCATCCTCACCTTCGCCGGCGCGGCGGCGCAGCCGCGGCTGGCAAAGATCCGGGCGCTGATCGAGCGCCAATGGCCGCTGCTGCTCGGCGTCGCGGCGCTGATCGGCGGCGTCTTCGTGATCGCGCTCGGCTTACATCACGCACCGCATTAGGCCTCAACGCCGACGGCCGAGCAGCAGCACCGTCTCGTAGACCAGGTTGAAGCGGCCACCGTGCGCCTCGATCGCGGCGCCGACCGCGTCGAACAGCCGGCGCTTGGGCTCGGCGGCTAAGACGTTATGGTCCGAGTGCGTCGAGAGCAGTTGCAGGTAGGTCTCGGTGTCGTAGCTGACGCTGAAGCGGTAGCGACGCTGCGCGCGCTCGCTGAAGTACTCCTCGGGCGCCCAGCCCTGGCCGTGCTTGAACTCGCCGGGACCGACCGTCTGCGCCTGGCCGCCGTCGGGGAAGAACGAGCCGCGCTCCGCAAAGGCGTCGCCGAGCGCCGCGTAGGCGGCGTCAAAGTCGGGACGCATCGGGTTGCCGTCCCAGATCGGGCCGTTCCAGAATGCTGCCAGCACGCCTCCGGGCCGCAGCACGCTGGCCGCGATCTCCGCGCCGCGCACCGGGTCGACCCAGTGCCACGCAGTAGCCGAGATGATCAGGTCGAACGCACCGTCGGCGAGCTCGGCAGACTCGAACTCCTGCTCGCGAAAGTCGATCTCCAGGCCCTCGGCCTCGGCCAGGCGGCGAGCCACGGCTGCCATCTCGGGATCGGGCTCGAGGGACGTCAGCGTCACGCCGCGCCGAGCGAACTGCCGCGAAGCGATTCCCGTGCCGGCGCCGACATCGAGGACCCGCAGGCCGACCCCCGATCGGGTTGTCGCAGGTGCCGGGGTATCGGTGCCCGCGGCTGCTGTCGGGTCAGCGGCCGGCGGGCCGCTGACCCAGCCCAAGACGTCATCGATGAGGGTCTCGGGGTAGCGTGGCCGCGTACGGTCGTAGATCTCGGCAACCGAGCCGAAGCTCAAGCGGCGGCGCTCACGCAGATCGTCGCTCATACGCCCGTCACCACCCAACCGCGATGCTCGACGAAGTCGGGGGCCTGCTGGCGCAGGATCGCGACCATCGCCTCGGCTGCTGGCGCAACGCCTGGTGGCGTCGGGGTCGCGGCAATCACGTTACGTGCCGGGCTCGGCTCGAGCGCCCGCACGATGATCCCGGGCCGTACGCGCTCGAGCGCGAGCCGCGGGATCAGGGCGACGCCGACCCCAGCCGCAACCAGACCCTGGACGGTCTCGTAGTCGTCGGACTCGAAGCTGACGTGCGGCACGAAGCCGGCGGCGAGACACGAACGGACTACGTGACGGGCACACGGGCTTGAGGCCGATGTCTGGACCCACTCCTCGTGGCGCAGGTCGCCGAGCATCAGCTGCGGCTCGTCGGCCAACGGGTGCTCGACCGGCAGCGCCAGGTACATGACGTCCTCGAGCAGCGGTGTGACCTCGAGGCCGGTGGTGAGATCATCGTCGCCGGGAAACTCGAACAGCAGCGCGAGGTCGAACTCGCCGGCGCGCAGCCGCGGCGCCATGTCCTCGGGCTCGCCCTCGGCGAGCGAGAGCTCGACCTCGGGATGCAGTCGCCGGAAGCTGAAGACCGCCTGCGGCATCAGCGTCGCGCCCGCCGACGGGAACGAAGCAACCCGCAGGCGCCCTCCTCGGACACCGAGCACCGCGGCGAGGTCGTCCTCCGCCGACTGCACCTGAGTGAGGATCGCCTCTGCATGTTCGAGCAGCGTGCGACCGGCGGCAGTCGGTCTGACACCGCGCCGGTCGCGGACCAGAAGCGTCGCCCCGGTCTCCGCCTCCAGGCGTTGGATCGCCTGCGAGACCGCCGATTGCGTGTAGGCAAGCGCATCGGCCGCAGCCGAAAACGAGCCGTGCTCGACGACCTCCGTTAAGACCTTCAGACGCGCCAGATTAAGCATCACCAAATCTTATCCCATAGATGACTAGGTCCACTTGTGCTGATAACTGCCCCGTGGGATTCTCCAATTACAAGCTTTCACGCTTCAGCCAACAAACTCTTTCCACGGAGGCTGAAATGCCATTCAACGCGATCATCTCTTATGACGGAACAACGAACGACGATGACGCTATCGCGCTTGGCTCGGTGCTGAACGGCGTTGGCGCGAAGCCTATTCTCGCCTATGTCCATCATGACGCGGGTCGGGGCGCACACAGTCCGATCGAGGATCCTGATGCGCAAGCACGGCTCGACCGTGGCACCGAGCACTTCGGGGCCACCACGGAGACGCGGATCGTTCACAACGCGTCGACCTCCGACGGCCTGAAGGAGCTCGCCGCCACCGAGGACGCGGAGCTCGTCGTGTTCGGCTCGGCGTACCGTACGCCCATCGGCCGCGTGGTTCCGCAGCAGACCACCGAGATCATGCTCGACAACGGACCTGTGGCGGTCGCGATTGCGCCCGCGGGCTACCGTGCTCGCCCGATTAGGACAATCGGCCTACTCGCCAGCCTCGACAACAGCGCGGCGATCGACACGGCCCATTCGCTGGCCAGGGCGTTCGGCGCGAACGTCGTCGATGACCTCGTGAACGTCGACCTGCTGGTTGTCGGCTCCCGGCCGGAGACGGAGGCCAGCAAGGTCCTGCTCTCCGCCCGCGCAGAGAACGCGATCATCGACACCACCGCACCGGTGCTGGTCGTCCGTCGCGGTGTCGCCCTGAGCTTCACGCAGCCGGCCTTCGCGGCCTAGCCGTCTCTCGGACAGACCCTGTCTCGTTTGGGGCGCCCCACGGGGCGCCCCCAGGGGTGGCGTCACCCGTTAACGTGAAGCGAACGTGCTGACCGTCTCCCTCGATAACCTCGCTGCGGCGCGTTCGGCGTCGAGTGGCTGCTGATGACGCCGCGCACGCTCGTCGTCTCCGACCTGCACATCGGTGCGTCCGACGGCCTCTCGGTGGTCGAGCGCCCAGCGGCGCTGGCGGCGCTGCTGGGGGCGATCGACGGCTGTGAGCGACTCGTCCTGCTGGGTGACCTCATCGAGCTCAAGGACTCGGACCCGTGGCGCTCGATGGACGTCGCCCGCCCGATCCTGCAGGCGATCGGAGCCCGAGCCGGCGCGGATCGGCAAATCGTCTACCTGCCCGGTAACCACGACCGGGCGTTGATCGGCCGCTGGATCGCCGCCCAGGGAGCCGCTCTGCGCACCGAGACTCCCGTCCCACCCGACGCGGGCCGCACGCTCGCGACGGTGCTGGAGTGGCTGGCGCCCGCACGCGTCGAGGTCCGTTACCCCGGCGTCTGGCTGTCAGAGCTGATCTGGGCACACCACGGCCACTACCTCAACTACTACCTGGAGCCACACCAGGGCTACGGGCTGCTGCGACGCGAGCGCACCGGTCGTCCGCGGCATGGTGCCGCGCCCGCGGCCGAGGGGTCGGGACCGGACCCGCGCCTGACACCAAGCGACTTTGAGGTGATGTTCGCCCATCACCGTTTGCACGTGCCAGCGCGCACGTCGACGCCGCGAGAGCCGGTGCCAGACCCGTCGATCGTGATGCAGCGGCCCTGGCACGCGCGTCTGCACGAGCACATCCTCTCCCCGAGGATCTCACCGGTGGTCGCGAACATGCTCGGCCGACAGATGCGTCGCCACGCGATTCCGGCGGTCGTCTACGCCGCCCACGACCTCGGAGTACGGTCGAGCTACCTGCTGTTCGGCCACGTCCACCGCCGGGGTCCGATCGCCGGCGACTGGCTACAGGAATGGCGCCTCGACGAAACCGAAGTGCTGAACACGGGCTCCTGGCGCTTCGAACCGGTGCTTGTCCAGCGCAGCCTTCCGCCGCATCCCTACTGGCCCGGCGGCGCCATCCTGATCGACGAGCAGGGAACGCCGCGGACGCTGGGTCTGCTGGACGATCTCACTGCTGAGCAACTGACCGTTCGCCATCGGCGTCGTCCCTGACCGTGGCGCCGTCGGTTGCGGTCGCCGCCTGGGTCACCGCCGCTGCAACGTCGAGCAGGCCGTAGCCGTAGTCGTTGTTCGGCATCGTGCTGCCGAGCGGCTGGGCGGTGTATTCGAGCTGGTGCAGGATCTGGTCCGGGGTCGGATGCCTCCCGAGAACGCGGCTGGCGATCACCATCGCCGCCGCGGCCGAGACCTCGGGGCTGGCCATCGAGGTGCCCCACCAGCCGCGCGGGAGGCTGAAGCGGGAAGGCTGGGAGGGATTGTTGAAGGTCATCTGGAAGACGCCCGGCAGGTTCCGGCTCGGATGGCAGTTCGGAGTGCCGAGGTCGGCGTCGTCGCCGCCGCCGGGTGCCACCAGATCGAGCCCGCCGCCGGTGTTCGAGTAGTAGGCAAGGCATTTATCGCTGGTCGTCGCCCCGACCGAGATCGTCAGCTTGTCGTCGGCCGGATAGGCGAGTGAGTGCACCGAGTCGTTGCCCGAGGCGGCGACGACCGTGACGCGATGCTCGTAGGCGTAGCGGATCGCGCTGATCAGGCTCGGAATCATCGAGCCGGTCGTGCCTGGCGTGAACTCGATGCTGAGGTTGATCACCCGCGCGTGATGCGCGACCGCGTAACGAATGCCGGCAGCGATCGTGGCGGCGTTGCCATCGCCACTTGCGGCCAGCACCCGGACCGGCATCACCGACGCATGGTAGGCAAGACCAGTCAGACCGGTGCGGTTGTTCGTCGCCTCCGCGATCATGCCCGCAACGAAGGTGCCGTGGCCGTTGCGGTCGATCGCGTCGGTGTCGGTGCAGCGGCCGTGCACGAGCTTGCCGAGGACGAGATCGCAGGGGGCCACGAAGCGCGTGCCTGAGAAGTCGGGGGAGCGCTTGTAACCGTCGAAGTTCCGGTAGGCAACGCCGGTGTCGAGCACGGCGATGGTCACGCCGCGCGCGCCTGCACGGCCGTCCACCTGCAGCGTGCGCCAGGCGTGCGGAGCATCGATCCCCTCAGGCGCCAGGAAGTTCCACTGCAGCCGCTCCCAGCCTTGCGCCGACTTCGTGTTGCCGACATCATCGGGATACCAGCTGCCGGCCGTATGGGCGATGTAGTTCGGCACGGCGTAGCGGACTGACGGCAGCGCAACGACCTTCGCCGCCGCCGACGCGACAGTGACGTTCGCCGGCAGCTTCAGCACCGCCTCGTCCGGCGCGCCCGAGCTGATGCCGGCGGCAGTAACCGAGATCCCCGTGCGCGCACGGATCTCAGCAGTGACGCCGACGAGGCGCGCACCGGCGCGATAGCCGACGATCAGCTCATGCGGCACATACGGCGTGCCGGCGGCAGCTGCGCCGGAGCCCGCCGTCGAGCGAGCGACCACCGACGTTCGGACCAGGACGACCGCGAGCGCCACGCCGCAGCTGCAGAGCAGCGCGAGCGCTGCGCTCAGTGCTACCCGCCACCACTCGGCGCTCATGCGTTCGGACGTCAACTCATCACCGGTTCTGTGCCGCTCGGTCGATGCGTCCCGCTAGCCCGCACCAATGAGACAGACACCGCGCAACTCCCAAGGTTTCGCAACTGCAATGGTCCGACCGGCTCGCGCATAAAGACACTACGTCCAAGGATGGCAGGTGAAGTTGCGCCAGATGACGTGCCGTGGCAGCCGGCTCGCACGCCGAATTGCGCTTGCAGCGTCCAATCCGCGAGACTTGCGGTGATGGTTGATCGCTTCTTCCCCCGCGACGAGTACTTCATGCGGCTCGCGCTGCGCGAGGCCGAGCGCGCCCTCGAACACGAGGACGTGCCGGTCGGCGCGGTGATCGTCCACAACGGCGAGGTGATCGCGGCCACCCACAACGAGCGCGAGCTGCGTGCCGACCCAACCGCTCACGCCGAGATGCTGGCCCTTCGACAGGCTGCCACCCGACTCGGGAGCTGGCGCGTTCTCGATACCGTTATGTACGTCACGCTCGAGCCCTGCGTGATGTGCGCCGGGGCGATCGTCCTCGCGCGCGTGCCGCGCGTGGTCTACGGCGCCGACGACCCGAAGGCAGGCGCCGCCGGCAGCGTCCTGGACGTCCTGCAGATGGAAGAGCTGAACCACAGGCCGGAGCGCGCCAGCGGCCTGCTGGCCGACGAGGCCGCGGCCCTGCTGCGCGCGTTCTTCGCTTCGCGCCGCTGACGGATCGGCGCGGCCACAGCGATCCGTCTCAGGCGCCGGAGGCGGTCCGCCGACACATCCGGGAGCCGAGTCGTCTACCTTTTGACTTCGCCTACCTGGAGAGGTGGCAGAGCGGTTGAATGCGCCGGTCTCGAAAACCGGTATGGGCGGTTCCGTCCATCGCGGGTTCGAATCCCGCCCTCTCCGTCACAGTCCGCCGCAACCGGGCGAGCCGCTAGACCCGCCGTCTGCGCCGGCCGCGCGGCGGGATCACTAGTGTTGACGCCGTGAGCCCAGCCAGCACAAGCCTGCCGAAGCGATTCGATCCGCGCACGGTCAGCAGCTTCCGCTTCACGAGTCGGTCGCTGGATGCGTCCGGCAACGTAACGCTGCGCTACGCGCTGGACGACGCGCTGGAGTTCGAGGAGCGCTTCACGCTGCCGCTGCCCGACGGCATGGCGGCGCTCGGCTCCCCCGCCGTCAAAGGCCTCTTGGCGCTTATGCACTTCACCGCCGGCGTCAGCTACTTCAAGGCCGCGATCCCCGAGACCATCGCCTTCGAAGGCGAGCCGCCGGGGCCGGCGACCGCACGGCTGCTGGAGGCGCTCTACTCCGAGGGTCTCGGTGAGTTCGCGACGGTCAACCGGCTGCCGCACCTACCGCGGCCGTCTTTCACCACTGGTCACTCTGCTGACGCGGGCGCCGCTGCGCCCGCGTCGGGGTCTGGACTTGGACCCGCACTCAACCCGAGCCGCGTGCTTGTGCCGGTCGGCGGCGGTAAAGATTCTGCGGTTGCGCTCGAGCTGGTCCGTGCCAGCGGCTTACCGCTGGCGCTGTTCTCGGTCGGCGGCGCCGCCCCGATCGCGGGCACCGTCAAGGCAGCCGGGCTGCCCTGGCTGCAAGCAACGCGACAGATCGACCCACGGCTGCTCGAGCTGAACCGCCGCGGCGCGCTGAACGGACACGTTCCGATCACCGCGATCGTCGCCAGCGCGGCGCTGCTGACCGCGGCACTGAACGGCTTCGACGCGGTTGCGCTCGCCAACGAGCGCTCGGCTTCGGCCGGCAACACGATCTGGGACGGCGTCGAGGTCAACCACCAGTTCTCGAAGTCGCTGCGGGTCGAGCGGCTGCTGGCCGCCGCAGCGGCTGAGGTCGCGGGCGCGCCGGACGTCTTCTCGGTGCTGCGGGCGGCCTCCGAGCTGTCGATCGCGCGCGCCTTCGCGCGGCTGCCGCAGTATCACCACGTCTTCACGAGCTGCAACCGGATCTTCCGGCTCGACCCGAACACCCGGACAACCTCGTGGTGCTGCGACTGTGACAAATGCCGCTTCGTGTTCCTGATCCTCGCGCCGTTCATGGCGCCAGCCGAGCTCGAGTCGATCTTCGGCGCGGCGATGCTCGATGACGAGCGCCAGTTCAAGGCCTTCGCGCTGCTGACCGGAACCGGCGGCCATAAGCCGTTCGAATGCGTCGGCGAGATCCGCGACAGCGTCGCCGCCCTGCGGCTTCTGGCAGACGATGAGCGCTGGTCGCAGCAGCGCGTGCTGCACCGGTTGCTGGACGAGGTGCTGCCGCGCTTCGCTGCCAGCGACGGCCGGCCACAGGATGTTTTCACGCTCTCCGCTGAGCACCGGGTACCGCCGGTGCTGGCCGCACAGGTGGATGCGCTTCTCGGAGCTTGACGGCCGCGCGGTCGCGCTCTGGGGCCTCGGTCGCGAGACCAAGGCGCTGGCCCGGCTGCTCGCCGAGCGTCTGCCGGCGACGCGGATCGCGGTCGTCGTGCTCGACGACCCGCAACAGCTCGAGCGCGAGCCGCAGCTCTACGACGAGGTCCCCGGCCTCGCCGATGCGACCGTCGTCGGCTGCGCCCAGGCCGTCGACGCACTCGCCGGCTGCAACGCGTTGATCCGCTCGCCGGGAGTCTCGATCCACCGGCCGGAGCTGCGCGCCGCCACCGCGAACGGGCTGCCGATCACAACCGCCACTGGGCTCTGGCTCGCCGAGCGCGGCGGCCGGCGAGTGATCGGTGTGACCGGCACGAAGGGCAAGTCCACGACCGCTACGATCGTCGCCCATCTCTCCTCGGCGCTACGGCCAACGACGCTCGCCGGCAACATCGGCCGGCCGGTGCTGGAGCTGCTCGACCTACCGGATGACGAATGGGTCGTGCTCGAGCTCTCCAGCTACCAGATCGCCGACTTGCCGGCCGGACCCGAGGTTGCGGTCATCACCAACCTCTACGGCGAGCATGTCGACTGGCATGGCTCGCGCGAGACCTACCGCCGCGAGAAGCTGCGGCTGTTCGCGCTGCCCCAAGTTCGCGCGGCCGCCTACTCGCCGGCCGACCCGCAGGTCGCGCAGGCGGTCCTACGGGTATCGCGGCAAGTGCCGTTCGACGTGCCGTCGGGCTGGCATCTGCTGCCGTCGGGCACGGTCGTCAACGCCGATGCGGGCACGCGGATCATGCCCGCGGAGATGCCGCTGCGCGGCCGGCACAACGCCGAGAACCTGTGCGCGGCGCTGGCCGCACTCGACGCCGCCGGGCTGGCGCTGCCGGAGCTGCCGCAGGCCCTGACGGGGCTACAGGCGCTGCCGCACCGGTTGCAGACGGTGCTGACGAGCGCGGGCAGGGTCTGGGTCGACGACAGCATCTCGACCACGGCCGAATCGAGCCTGGCCGCCCTGGCGACGTTCCCGGACGCACCGGTGGTGCTGATCGCCGGCGGCTTCGAGCGCCAGCAGGACTACCGCGAGCTGGGGGCAGAGCTCGCCCGCCGCGATGCCGCACTGGTGACGCTCCCGGACACCGGAGCGCGGCTCGCGCAGGCGGCCACGGCGGCCGGTCTCCCCGCGACGCGGCTGGTCGAGGCGGTTGACATGCCGGCCGCCGTGGCCGCCGCCCGCACGCTCGCCACCGGCCTGGAAGAGGGCACGCACGCCGGAACAGCGGACCCGGCTGGCACCGCGCCGGGACCGGCGCCGGAGCCAGTGGTGATCCTGCTGTCCCCCGCCGCCCCCAGCTACAATATCTACCGGGATTTCGAGGCGCGCGGCGACCACTTCGCGGCGCTTGCGCACGGCGGCAGCTGACGCCCGACAGGCACGTAAAGCGTGCCTGAAATCGGGTGGCCGGGCTGGCGCTGCACGCGGGCGTAAAGCGCGTCGAGGAGAGTAACGACTTTTGTCACGACAAAAGTGCGTTCTGCCACTAAATCGCATATAGTAGATTCGTACGAATACACACATGAAGCGGCAAGCGTTGGCTGACGTCCGCTCATGGTCCCGCCGGCGCCCCGCTTTCGCGCCACGTGGCCCGGGTGGCGCGAGCCCGCTCGCGGAGAAGGGACAACAGGAACACCCATGTCGACGGATTCATTTGGGGAGCAGGCGCTAGCCCGTCACAAGCAGCTCGCGGGCAAGATCTCGATCACGCCAGCGGACACCATCACGACCAAGGACGATCTCAGCATCTATTACACGCCGGGAGTCGGTGAGGTCAGCCGCGCAGTGCATGACAATCCCGCCAGCGCCCGTGATTACACCTGGATCAATAACAACGTCGCGATCATCAGCGACGGCTCGGCCGTCCTCGGCCTCGGCAACATCGGCCCGCAGGCGGCGCTGCCCGTGATGGAGGGCAAGAGCATGCTGTTCAAGCAGTTCGGCGGCGTCAACGCCGTGCCGATCGTGCTCGATGTCCACAGCGCCGACGAAATCGTCGCCGCCGTGGAGGCAATCGCCCCCAGCTTCGGCTCGATCAACCTCGAGGACATCGCCGCGCCGACCTGCTTCGCGGTCGAGCAGCGGTTGATCAAGGACCTTTCGATCCCGGTCATGCACGACGACCAGCACGGCACCGCGATCGTGGTGCTCGCCGGGCTGATCAATGCGGCGAAGCTGACCGGCCGTGACATCAGCGCCTGCAAGGTCGTCATCGTTGGTGCCGGCGCCGCCGGTACCGCGATCGCCGAGCTGCTGTACCGCTACGCGCAGCCCGAGATCATCGCCGTTGACAGCAAGGGCATCCTGACGCGTGACCGTACGGACCTGAACGCCGAGAAGCAGCGGCTGCTGGCACACACCAACCCACGTAACGTCAGCGGCAGCCTCGCCGACGCGATCGCGGGCGCGGACGTCTTCATCGGCGTCTCGAAGCCGGACCTCTTGAGCGTCAAGGACGTCCAGATGATGACCGCGAACCCGATCATCTTCGCGCTCGCCAACCCCGACCCGGAGATCACCCCGGCACTTGCCCGCGAGGCCGGCGCCACGGTGATCGCGACCGGCCGCAGCGATTACCCGAACCAGGTGAACAACGCACTTGTCTTCCCTGGCATCTTCCGCGGCGCGCTTGACAACAACGTCGAGCGGATCACCGAGGATCATAAGATCGCGGTTGCCGAGGCAGTCGCGAGCAAGGTGACCGAGGTGAGCGCCGATCAGTTCATCCCCAGCATCTTCACTGACGGTCTCGCAGACGCCGTCGCCGCGGTCTTCGCCGGTGAGGGTCGCGGGGAGCGGAAGCCGGTCAAGGCTGCCGTCTAGGTCCTAGGACCTAGAGTCGCCCGCGCCGTGCGCAAGCGCACGCGCGCGGGCGAGCACCGCGTCCAGCATCGGCTCGGTCAGCCGGCCGGTGAAGGTGTTCTGCTGCGAGGGGTGGTAGCAGCCGAGCAAGGTCTTTTCGCCAACCGCAAGCTCGGCGCCGTGGCCGAAGCGGCGGCGAGGCCGCGGTGCTGCCAGCGCTCGTAGGGCCCCGTCCCAGGCGAACGCACCGAGGCAGACGACCACCCGCACTGACGGCAGCAGCTCAAGCTCCCGGCCGAGCCACGGTAGACAGTTGTCGCGCTCGACCGGAGTCGGCTTGTTGGCGGGCGGCGCGCAGCGGACGACGGCGCTGATCCAGGTCTCGTGCAGCGTCAGGCCGTCATCGCGCGCGAGCGACTGCGGCTGACTTGCAAGGCCGGCGCGATGCATCGCCCGCAGCAGCCAGTCGCCGGAGCGGTCGCCGGTGAACATGCGGCCGGTCCGGTTCCCGCCGTGAGCCGCAGGCGCAAGGCCGAGCACCAGGATCCGCGCGGCCGGGTCGCCGAAGCCGGGCACCGGCCGGCCCCAATACTCCTGGTCCGCGAACGCGGCCCGCTTCTCGCGCGCCACTTGCTCGCGCCAGGCGACCAGCCGCGGGCAACGACGGCACCCCGAGATCTGCACCTCGAGTTGCTCCAGCGCCGACGGTCCGGCGGGCGGCTGCGTCTCAGCGGCCAAGGACCTCGTACTTCGCCTCGGTCTGAGCCTTCTGCGGGCGCCACCAAGCCTCATTGGCCCGATACCAGTCGATCGTCGCCGCAAGGCCCGAGCGGAAGTCCTGGTAGCGAGGGCGCCAGCCGAGCTCCGCGTGCAGCTTGCTCCAGTCGATCGCGTAGCGCAAATCGTGGCCGGGGCGGTCGTTCACGAGCTCGTAGTCGTGCGGATCGTGGCCCATCAGCTCGAGGATCAGCTCGACGACGTCGCGGTTCGAGCGCTCGCCGTTGGCACCGATCAGATAGGTCTCGCCCTCGCGGCCGTGCTCGAGGATCCTCAGCACCGCCGCCGAGTGGTCTTCGGTGTGGATCCAGTCGCGCACGTTCTGACCGCTGCCGTAGAGCTTCGGATGCCGGCCGTCGAGGATCTCGGTGATCTGGCGCGGAATGAACTTCTCGACGTGCTGGTAGGGACCGTAGTTATTCGAGCAGTTGGAGATCGTCGCCCGCACGCCGAAGCTGCGCACCCAAGCACGGACCAGAAGATCGGAGCCGGCCTTCGTGCTCGAGTACGGGCTTGACGGGTTGTACGGTGTCTGCGGCGTGAACTTCGCAGGGTCGTCGAGCGCGAGGTCGCCGTAAACCTCGTCCGTGGAGATGTGGTGCAGACGCTTACCGTGACGCCGCACCGCCTCAAGGATCTGGTAGGTGCCGACGAGGTTCGTCTGCACGAACGGGAAGGGGCTCTGCAGCGAGTTGTCGTTGTGGGACTCGGCCGCAAAGTGCACGACCGCGTCGCAGGCGGCGATCTCCGGATCGAGCGCGTCGGCGTCGCAGATGTCGGCCTGCACCAGCCGCACGCGACCCGCCGGCAGCCCGGCAAGATTCTCGCGGTTACCGGCATAGGTCAGCAGGTCGTAGACCACGACCTCCCACGCCGGCCGCTCGCGGCAGATGTAGTGGACGAAGTTCGAGCCGATGAAGCCGGCCCCGCCGGTAACCAGCAGTTTCATCCCTTGGCCTCCTCGCTCGCTCTGGCCGCGCCCGCTGGCGCGGCACCTGCGGTCCCTCCGACCTCGGCCGCACCGTCAACCGCCTCACCCCGCGCGACCAGGTAGGCGTCGAGCCCCCCGTGCCAGTCCGGCAGCGTCGGCGCACCGCGCTCGCTGCGCAGGACGCTATAGGCCGGGCGCGCGGCAGGCCGCGGAAACTCGGCCGTGGTGCACGGCTGCACCGGCGTCGTCAGACCGGCGCGGGCAAGCGTCTCGCGGGCAAGCTCGAACCAGGAACATTGGCCGGCAGCGGTGACATGCAGGATGCCAAGCGGGCGCGAGCCGGCGGGCGCCGTCGCGATCTCGACCAGCGCCCGGGCAAGGTCGCCGGTGTAGGTGGGCGAGCCAACTTGATCGTCGACGACGCGCAGCGGCTTGCCGCTTGCGGCCAGACGCAGCATGGTCGCCGGGAAACAGGGGCCGCCCGCGCCGAACAGCCAAGCGGTGCGCACGATCGTGTGGGTCTCGGGCGCGGCTAGCGCCAGCAGGCGCTCGCCGGCAAGCTTGGTCTCGCCGTAGACGGAGCGCGGCCCGGTTGCATCCGACTCCAGGTACGGTGTGCGCTTGGCGCCGTCGAAGACGTAATCCGTCGAGACGTGGATCGTCCAGGCGCCGACCGCCCTTGCCACGGCGGCGAGGTAGCCGGGGCCGTCGCGGTTCACCCGCTCGGCGCCCGCGGCGTCGCGCTCGGCCCCGTCGACGTTCGTGTAAGCCGCGCAGTTGATCACGACGTCCGGCCGCACCTGCGCAAGCTCGCGCTGCAGCGCCAGGCGATCGCCGATGTCAAGCTCGGCGCGAGCGTAGGGGAGCGCCTCGTGTCCGGCCGCAAGCACGGCCTTCGTCACATCGCGGCCGAGCATGCCCGCTGCGCCGCTGATCAGTATTCGCATACCAGCGAGAATCTAGCGTCCGCCGGGCCGGCCGGTCAGCTTGGGCCAACTGGATAAGGCCCTGCCGGGGCTCACTGGCCAGGTGGCTGCAGCGTCTGGCTTCATACGCGCATTAATCTTGCCTGATGGCGACGACACTGCTCACTGGCGAGTACAGGGCACCGTCCGACTGCTGGGATGAGCTGCTCGCCGAGGACGGCGAGCCGCGCGCCCATGTCGCCGAGCTGGTGCGGACGCTGGAGCGGCTTGGGCCGGCGGCGCTGGCCGAGGCGGGGCGCCGACGCGACACGATCTTCATGCAGCAGGGCATCACCTTCGCGGTGCCAGGCAGCGACGGCGCGCGCCGCGACCGTCCCTTCCCGCTGGACCTGATTCCGCGCGTGCTCACCGCCGCCGAGTGGAGCCGGATCGAGGCGGGGCTGGCGCAACGGATTCGGGCACTGAACGCGTTTGTCGACGACGTCTACCACGATCGGTCGATCGTCCACGCCGGCATCGTGCCGTGGACGCGGATCGTCAGCCGGCCCGCGTTCGAGCGCGCCGTGCAGGGCATCCGGCCGCCCGGCGGCGTCTACACGCACGTCTGCGGCTGCGACCTCGTGCGCGACAGCGACGGCCGTTGGCGGGTGCTCGAGGACAACGTCCGTACCCCGTCGGGCATCTCCTACGTGCTCGAGAACCGCCTGGCGATGACGAGGCTGATGCCGGAGCTGTTTGCCGGCCAGCGCGTGCAGCCGGTCGATCGGTATCCGACGTTGCTGCTCGATGCGCTGCGCGCGGTCGCCCCCGGCGTCGACAGCCAGCCGACGGTCGTGCTCTGGACCCCGGGCCCAGCGAACGGCGCTTATTTCGAGCACGCGTTTCTCGCCCGCGAGATGGGGATCGAGCTCGTCGAGGCGCGTGATTTAGTCGTCCATGACGCGACTTGCTACATGCGCACGACCGCCGGCCTGCAGCGCGTGCACACGATCTACCGGCGGCTTGATGACGCCTTCATCGACCCGCTCGAGTTCCGGCCGGATTCGCTGCTGGGTGTGCCCGGCCTGGTCCGCGCCTACCGCGCCGGCACGGTCGCGATCGCCAACGCGATCGGCACCGGCGTCGCCGACGACAAGGCGATCTACCCCTACGTGCCGGCGATGATCCGGTTCTACTTAGGCGAGGAGCCGATCCTCGAGGGCGTGCCGACATACGACCTCGAGGACGAGCAGAACTTGAAGCTGGTGCTCTCGCGCCTACGCGAGCTGGTCGTCAAGCCCACCTACGAGTCGGGCGGTAAGGGCGTGTTCATCGGTCCGACCGCCGATGCGGCCGCCGTCGAGGCCGAGACAAGGCTCGTGCGTGCCCACCCCGAGCGCTTCATCGCCCAGGAGCTCGTCCACCTCTCGACGGTGCCGACGAGCACCGAGGACGGACGGCTGGCGCCGCGCCATGTCGACCTGCGCCCGTTTGCGGTCTTCGGCGGCGAGTCGGTCCGGATCGTGCCCGGTGGCCTGACCCGGGTCGCGCTCACCGCCGGCTCGATGATCGTCAACTCCTCGCAGGGCGGCGGCTCGAAGGACACCTGGGTGCTCGACACGCCGATCGACGAGGGCGCACAAGCGCTCGGCAGGACGCTGCTCGAGCACGAGCCGCCGAGCCTCCCGGACATCCGCTACGGCGCCTGGCACGAGCAGGCGCAGCAGCAACAGCAGACGCGGCAGTCGGCGCGCCAGCGGGCGCGCCGGCAAGGCCAGATGCGGCAGGCGCCGGGGAGCCGCTAGCGATGCTCGCCCGGATCGCCCAGGAGCTGTTCTGGCTTGGCCGGGATCTGACGCGCGCCGAGCACACCGCCCGGATGCTCGACGGCGCCTTCCACACCGACGTGGCGGGGCGTCCGGGTGGCCCGTCGATGGCGCTCTCCTGGGCGGGCGTGCTGGCGGTGATCGGCGCGAAGCCGCCGGCGCCGGAAGAGGACGCGACCGCGGAGGGCAGGACGGGCGCCGCTCAAGCCGGCCGCCTCTACCCCGCCGGCTTGGGACGCGCCGAAGTCGCGCCGCTACTGACGCTCGACACCGCCAGCCCGGCGTCCGTCGTCTCCTGCGTCTACCGTGGGCGTGAGCGCGCGCGCACGCTGCGTGACGTGATCTCGACCGAGATGTGGGAGTCGCTGAACTCGTTCTACCTCTCGCTGCGCCGGTACGACCTCGAGTCGGCACTGGCCACCGGTCCCTACTCCGTCTACCAGGAGGTGAAGGAGCGCTGCGCCCTGTTCTGGGGACTGCTCGACCAGACGATGCTGCGCGACGAGAGCCGCGCATTCCTCGAAGCCGGTGGCGAGATCGAAGGCGCCGACATGGTGCTGCGGATGCTGCGCGTCGCCTCGCCGCAGACCCGGGGGAGCGCCGACGGCTCCGACCCGGCGGACTCGAGCTCACCCTCGGGCTATCAGTCCGAGGCGCTGGCGCTGCTGCAGGCAACCGGCGGCTTCCAGGCATTTCGCCGGGCCGTGCGGCAGACGCCGGACCTCTCGCGGGTACGTCGCTTCCTGCTCTACGAGCGTGCCTATCCAGGCTCGGTGATCGCATCGCTCGGGGCGCTGCAGGCCGCGCTCGAGACCGCCGACCCGGCGCCCCAGAGCTCGCCGCCGGTGCTGCGGCTGAGCCGCCTGATCGCCGACCTCGAGCTGCAGCAGCGCACCTCGCACGTACCGGGCTTCTCGGTCACGCAGCTGCTGGCGGACTCGCAGGACGAGCTGGCGCTGATCGATCGCGAGATCGACGAGCGGTATTTCGCAATCGCCGCGCTCGCGGCCATCCACACGTAGCGGGGAAGGTGTAGAGCAGTTGCCCGAACAGAGTCACGGCCCGCATGAGGCGCGCTTCGAGATCGACTACCTGACCCGCTACAGCTACGGCGGCGACGTCTTCGACAGCATGAACGCGTTACGCGTCAAGCCGACCGTCACCAGTAACCAGGAGCTTGAGGAGTTCGCGGTGCGCGTGACGCCGGAGGCACATCAGGAGCATCACAACGACTACTTCGGCACCGAGGTGATCGAGTTCGAGATCGCCCGCCCGCACCGCGAGCTGGTGATCGACGTGCGCGCCCGCGTCCTCAGTCGCAGCCCCAGGAAGCCGGCTGAGTGCGACTGGGATCTCGTGCGCCTCAAGTCCTACCGCGAGACGGGCGCCGAGTACCTGCTGCAGACCGACGATCTGCCCGGCAACCAAACGCTGGCAGAGCTGGACCGCGAGATCGGCACTGCCGCGGGCCCGCTGGCGGCGATGCTGCAGGTCGCCGAGATCATCCCGAGCCGCTTCGAGTACCGCCCGGGCGCTACCTACGTCGACTCGCCGCTGACGCACCTCATCGACGGTGGCGCCGGCGTTTGTCAGGACTTCGCGCACCTTGCGCTGAACCTGCTCAGGCGCCAGGGCATCGCCGCCCGCTACGTCTCCGGCTACCTGTTCAGCGGCGGCGGCAACGCGGACGGCGGCGGCGGCGGCAACGCGGACGGTGCCGGCGCCGAGTCGCCCGAGATCGAGTCGGACGGCTCGGGCACGACCGACCACACCGGCGCCGAGTCGGTCGAGGTCGACACGCACGCCTGGGTCGAGGCGCTGCTGCCGGTCGCAGGTGGCGCCCCACGCTGGGTCGCGATCGATCCCACGAACCGCGGGTTCGCCTCCCGCAACCATGTGAAGATCGGCCACGGCCGCCACTACGCCGACGTGCCGCCGATCAAGGGCGTATATCGCGGCCAAGCGCGCGCCACGCTCAATGCCAGCGTGCGGATGACGCGGATGAGCACCGACGACTCCGGACCCGACGCCCGCGCCTAATCCGGCTGGCGTCGCCGCGGGCGCACCGGTGGGCGCGCGCCTACAGCTTGCCGGCGCGCACCAGCTCGGCGACCGCGTTGTTCGCGGCCAGCAGCTCGTCGTGCGAGGTGCCGGCGTCGATCCAGTAGCCGGTCAGGGTCTCGCAGTACATCGAGCCCTCGCGCACGTAGAAGTTGTTGAGATCGGTGATCTCGAGCTCACCGCGGCCGGAAGGCGCAAGCTGGGAGATGAACGACCAGACCCGCTCGTCGTACATGTAGATCCCAGCCTGGATCAGGTCCGACTTCGGGTGCTCCGGCTTCTCCTCGATGCCGACGACAACCCCGTCGCGCAACTCGATCACGCCGTAGTTCTCAGCGTGCGGGTGATGGACGCCGAAGATCATCGCGCCCTGCTCCTGCGCGGAGAAGCGCCGCACGGCCGGTCCGAGATCGTGGGTGAAGATGTTGTCGCCGAGCAGCACCAGCAGCTTGTCCCCACCGGCGAAGTTCTGCGCCAGCGCGACCGCCTGGGCGAGCCCGCCCGGCTCCTCCTGCAGCTCGTAAGCGATCTTCATGCCGAAGTCGCGTCCGGAGCCGAGCAGCTGAATGAAGTGGCCGGCGTGCTCGGGATTGGTGATCACGAGGGTCTCGCGGATCCCAGCCTTCGCCAGCGCCTGCAGCGGGTAGTAGATCAGCGGCTTGTCGTAGATCGGCAGCAGATGCTTGTTGGTGACGCTCGTCAGCGGCCGCAGCCGCGTCGCCTTACCGCCCGCCAGAACCACGCCCTTCATTGCTCACCCAGCCCCGTCAGTTGCTTGCTACTGCGAATGGCTGCAGCGTACCGCTTCAGGCGGGCACGGCTGCGTCGATCCGGGCAGCGGCCATCGCAACCGCTTCGCGGGCGGCGGCCGGCTCCAGGATCACCGCGTCGCCGGCCTCCTTCAGGACATTGCGTACGAGCCAGTCGCTGCCGGCGTAGCTGAGCTCGACGATCACCGACCCGCCCCGCCCCTCGGCGACCACGGTCCGCTGCTCACGCATCCAGCGCGCCCGCTCCGGCGAGATCCACATCCGCGCCCGTTTCGATGCGGGCACGTCGCCGGTCCGCAGCCAGCCGGCCACGCCCTCGGAAAGGTCGAGGTCCGGTCGCGGCGTGAACGTCTCAGCCGCCGCCTGCACCGACTTGATGCGGTCGAGCCGGAAGTGCCGGAGCGCTCCGCGCGCGGGGTCGAAGCTGACGACGTACCAGCCCTCGACGCCGTTCACGAGCCGGTAGGGCTCAACCCGGCGGCGCGAGAACTCGTCCTCGTTCTGCTTGTAGTACTCGAGCTCGAGCAGGTGATGCTCGGTGATCGCCTGCTCGACGCAGGCCGCGATCTCCGCGTCGTCACCACCGAGCGGCGCCACCTGCAGCCCGTCGCGGGCGGGATCATTGCCGAGCGCCGCTGTCAGCTTGCTGCGCACCGACGCGAGCGCGCCCGCCGGCAGCTGCTCGGCGATCAGGTCGATCGCCGCCAGCAGCGCCTTCGCCTCGACCGGCAGCAGCCGGGCGGGGCGGGCGAAGACGTCGCCGTACGGCTCGGGCTCGACCTGGACCGTCCCCTCCGGCGTGATCTCGGCGTAGAGGACGTACGTACCGGCGCCGAAGTTCACGACGTTCAGCACGTCGATGTCGTCGTGCAGCTCCTGCAGCGAGATCTTCAGCGTGCCGATCAGCTCCTTCGCCACCAGCGTCTCATGGCGCCGGCCGGCATCGAGCAGGATCGACGCGAGCGTGACCAGGCGCGCGAAGCGCTCCGGGCGGATCGCCGCGTCCGTGTCGGCGGCTGCTGCGCGGCCGTTCCCGCTTGCGGACGCCCCGGTTGCAAGCTCGAGCGGCTCGGTCGTCACGCCCGCGCCCCCGGCGGCAACGGCGCCGTCGGTGAATTCTCCGAGGCTGCAGCTGTGGCGCTCGATCACGAGTCGCACGCGCCGATGCAGCTCGGCAACCAGCTCGCTGGGGGCGAGGATCTGCGCGTGCTCGCCGAAGGTCAGCACCCACGAGATCAGCGCGCGCGGATCCGCGTAGTCGGTGACGAACACCGCGCCGCCGCGTTCGCCCGCGTCGCGGAGCTCACCGAAGCGCCCGTCGTGGCGCTTGATCAGCCACGCGATCCGGTCCGAGAGCCAGATCTCGGCGGTACCGACTGTCTGCCCGAACTGCCACTGTTCGCGGTTGGCATAGGCATGCGGATCGAAGTCGTCAGGGTGCTGGAAGTCATGCTCGGACTTGGTGGCGTAGCCGACCTTCCCCACGATCCGTGAGAGCCGGAAGACCCTGATCGCTTCGCGCTCATGCGAGCGGCCGACCAGGTAGAACTGGTTGTCTCGGAACAGCAGCTGGTAGGGGTCGACGCGCCGCTTGGAGATCGCGTCGCGGTCGATCGTGTAGTAGTCGAAGGTGATCGTCTTCCGCCGGAAGATCGCGGTCTCGACCTTCGCGAGGCGCTGCGCGAGCTCGTGCCCGTTCACCTCGCCGGTGATCCCGAGCTGCACCGAATGCTGGAGCGGCGAGTCAAGCCGGCCCGGATGCCCCCAGGTGATCTGCTCCAGCGCCAGCCGCAGCGGCTCCGCGTAGGCGAAGCGCCCGTCGAGCAGATCCAGCGCCGCCCAGAGCGCCGCCAGCTCCTCGTCGGAGAACTCGATCGCGGGCAGGTGGAAGTTCTCCGGCGGCAGCGCGTAGGTCTCCTGCTCGCTCTGCCCCTCCTGGGGATGCTCGACGCTGAGCACGATGCCCAGCGACTCGAGCTCTGACCGGTCAGCGTAGAAACGGCGTGCGAACGCATCCTCGTTCATCACGCTGTAGCCCTCTACGTCGCGCCGGATCTCCGGTGCGCTAACCGGTCGTCGCTCGGCCATCAGGTACGAGATCAACGACAGCTGGCGGATCAGCTTCTCGGTGTCCTTGGCCATGCCCAACTCACTTTAATCCGGGCGCCGAGATCGACCAAGACATATCTGCGTTGGGCCCGTAAATTCCGTCTTTATCTGGCGCCAACGCCACGGCGAAGTCCATCTGGAGTGGAACTACCCATCCAGACGGATCTTGCCTACGTGCGGGCCGCAGTCCGCACGCGAGACGGTTCGAGCCCGCCTACCCGCCTGTCTACGCGACCGCGTAGGCGACGATCGCCGGCTCGGCGTCGGCGGCCGTGTTGGCGCTGAAGTAGGCGGAGCCACCGAGCACCTTGTCGTAGGCGGACCAGCTCGCCCCCGCGGCAAGGCCATGCTGCAGCCGATCGAAGCTGCCAAGCTTCGCGGAGAGATCATCGGCGGCGTGGACCAGCGTCGCCTCGCGCGTGCACGGCACCACCGGCGAGCCGTACTCGCGCTGACCGTGATGGCTCAGGATGATGTGCTCGAGCGCCCGCGCACGTTCGGCCGGGAAGCCGTCAAGGGACTCGATCGCGCGCCGTACGCGGTAGAAGCCGAGCGCAATCTCGCCGTGCAGGCGCCCCTCGTCGGTCAGCTCGATGCCGCCTGCCGAGGCCGCGTAGGCGTCAAGCTTGCCGAGGTCGTGCAGCAACGCCCCGGTCACCGCCAGGTCGCGATCGACGCCGTCGAAGATCGCGGCCAGCGAGCTGACCACCTGGGCGACCGCCAGCGAGTGCTCGAGCAGGCCATGGACGTAGGCCTGGTGGTAGCGCTTCGCCGCCGGGGCGTCGCGATAGCTCGCCCAGGTCTCCGAGTCCTGCGCGAAGAAGATCGCCAAGAGGCGCCGGAGATGCTTGCAACTGACTGACTGCATCAGTGCCCGCAGTTGCAATTCCATCTCGGTCACCGTCGGAGCTTCCGTGACCGCCATGTAGCTGAAGGTAAAGGTTGGGTCGGACGGCCCCGTCTTATGACCACGTCGGCCGGCAATGGCGGCAAAGCTAGGCGACGCTTTGACTCTTCCCGCCGTTCACGACGAGGAGAGTCAAGTCGGCTTAGCAGTGATCGGACTCGGTCACAGCGATCCGGGTGAGCCTGGCGCGGATCTGCTCTTGCCGCTCGCGGGGGATCGGCAGCGCCGCGGCGATGTGCTCTAAGTCCTCGCGTTTCTCCCAACCAGCTCCAGCACCCGATGCCACTCCGGCTGGGAGAGCACCCCGGTGAACGGCGAGTTCTGCCGCAGGTCGCGCATCGTGGGAGAGTCCTCGCTGAGGCGCTTGCGGATCTCCGGTAACGGGAGCGCAAGCAGCGCTTCCCACGCCTCTGCGTACTGCGGCTGGATATCCCCGTCTGCCTGCCAGTGCCAGAGCCGCTGCCGGGCCTCATCAACCAGTGGGCGGCTCAGCTTGTCGGCAACCGCGCGGTGATACGCCAGCCCGCGCAGCTCCGCGCGGCGATGACCATCCTGCGGCTGGACGGTCGTGTCGCCCAGCAGCCGGTCGGCATTGAGGCGCTGAGCGTCGGCGTGGGCTTGCCGGATGCCGGGTTCGAGTACTCGAACCCGGCGCTGGCCGCTCGCCCGCTCGTGCTGGACCTGCTCGTAGAGGTCGAGAAGCACGCTGACAGGAATCTCAGTCCGGCCAGTCGGCGTGTAGACGGTGGGGATGTCGCCGGTCTTGATCCAGCGCGTGAGGCTGCTGTGGCTAACCCCAAGGGCCTCGGCCGCGAAACGCTGTGAGACCGTGGGGCCAAGCTCATGCTCCAGGAACACACGGACGGCCGCGATGTCGCGGCTCCTCGGCGCGTCGCGCGCAGCGCGCCGCAGTCGCAGGAGGTTCTCGAGCAGCTCTCGCTTGCGCGCAATCGCGGACATCCCTAGATGATAGCCATTAACGACCATAATCGGCATAATTTGGCAACTACGTGGAGGCGTCGTGCTGCCCGCCGCCTACCACACGGGATCAACTCGTCACACGGGACAGAAACGGGTGGTGGCAATCCGCAAGGTAGAAAGCGCTCCGCTGGCGCTTGTGCTCTCGCAGCTCGCTGTTCTAGCTGCATTGCTCATCCACTAGCAGGAGAGGCGTCTCGGAGGTTGCGCTCCGGGGCGCCTCGCCCTTAAAGGCGGGAGCCCGGCGCATAGTTGCGATTCGCGCCGGGCTCTCAGAAAGGTGGCTCGCGATCACAAAGATCACAGCCGGTTACTCGCAACGTCTAGTCTACCCTAGTCACTTTCGGCCGTCCAGACACCGTGTCGCGCGCCTTGCCGGCGGCTAACCTGCCGCCTATGGCCGACGATCACAGCACGTCTGAGCAGGATCTCTCCGCGGATACGATTCTCGCGCGTGTCGGCGGGCAACCCGTCACGGACGAGGATCTCGAGCAGCTCGCGGAGCAGAGCGGCATCCCCGTCTACGACGAGGCCCTAGACCCGCATCAAGGAGAAGGGGAGCGGTGGCCCGCCGCCAAGCTCGTCGAACTGCTCAAGGCGCATCGCGTGGTCGACGCAACCTCTGACGGGGAAGGCAACGACGACGTGCGGCTGCTGCTCGACAACAACCAGGTGGTGGTGATCGACCCCGCCCTCGAGCTGGACGAGGAGTCGCAGCTAACGGCCCGCGCGTTCGGTCGGCCGGTGCCGTGGCCACGGCTCTATGTGAAGGTCGCGCCACGCGCCGAACTCTGGCCCTTCAACGACCAGGACGCCTACCCCGCAGGGGTCTAGCGGCGACGGCATCCTCGGGGCTGTGAGTGTGAGGGTCGCGGTATTCGCGGCCTTCCGTCGTTCGCCCCCAGCTCGCCGCGGTAGCGATTACCAATGTTCACGCCAACGACCCGGCAGCTCCTCGCGTCTTCACGGCGCTGCTGGCGCGTCGCCGTTATCTTGTGCCCACTCCCGCAGCTTGCTGGCGGCGAGCTGCTCGCCGGAGCGATCGGGGAGTAGCGCCAGCTCCGTAAATACGCTTGCGCCGCCGCCGCCGCCGCCGTCGAGGCGGCGGCGCAAGCAGGAATCCGAACCGGACGGTAGAAGCCGGTCAGCGGCCTGGCTGCTCGTCAAAGCGCAGCCGTGGATCGAGTTAGAGGGCTATGCAGCCCACGTATATGTGGAGCCGCTTCTCGTTGCCGACGGCCAAGTAGTAGCACTTGTGTTTGCCCCGGACGAAGTGCACGTCAGTGCCACGCAGCCCCGTGCAGCTTCCCATCGGCCAATCATATGGGTGGTTGAGGCCAGCGACGACCCGGTAGCGGCCTGCTGGGACGCGGACCGAGAACTTTCCCGATTTGTTGGTTTTCACGTCGATGCGATGGCCATGCGCGTTGGTCAGCCTCACCGTCCCCGCGGCCGGGATGCAACCGCACGATGGACGGACCTCGACCTCGCCTCCGAAGATGCCGAGGGTTCCAGAGACCACAGCAACCGCTCGTGGCTCGCTGCTGCTCGATGCTTTCTTCGCGGGTCCCTTGCCGCAGCCGGTCAGCACCAGCACCACAAGCACGGCAAGCACGCCAGCGAACACCGTTAACGTTGTCTTTCTGGTTGTCCTTGGCATGGCTGAGGCTCCGACCTTGCTTAGTCGCCGCACTCTCCGCTTGAATCGGTGTCGGTAAACGATTCTTCGTCTGAGCCGATCTTTGAAGGTCCTTCGCAGTAGTTGGACAGCGACAAGCCATCAAAGAGTTTTGTAGTCGGGCGGCTGCCGAACGGAACCCACTCATCGTCCGAGCCCCACTCGAGCTGAGCGTCGCTGAAAGTGACTGGTGAGATAGCGAAATCCAGTGGGAACCCAGCGCTGTCTGGGCCGCCTACTTCTACCTCGTAATCGGCGGTGTTGCCATCAAAGCTCCAGCCCAAGGCCAAGGGGGCCCCCACTGAGCAGCTACCGATCACGTTACCGGTTCCGATGTTCTCCATGAAGAAGTCGGCGGTATTGTTACTCGTCTTGTAGCTCAGGTCCTCGTACATCGTCTCCCCGCCATAAAGATTCTCGGCGGTACCACACAGATCCTGCGGATAGTTCGTGTTAGCGAACTCGCGGAATGCGTGGAGAGCACCGGTATCGGGAAGATCGCTTCCGGACTCGTGGATGTTGCACTCAACCCCCTGTTGAACCAGATTATTTTTATCGGCAGCTGAGGTGCCGCCTAGGCCGATCCAAGCGGCTACGAATTGTTCGGAGTCGAAGCAGCCGTTGACTGTTGGTACTGTCACATCAGCTTCGACAGAGATAAACGCTTTACTCTGCGTATCCCACTCCCCGGCTGTGAACCCGGCCCAGCCCTTAGCGAGGGTTGACGCTTCCTCTGTCGTACTGGTTGGAACTGTGATCGTCGTCGGCGGGGCAGTCTCAGGGTTATAGGCGTTCATCGCGTTCTGCCATCCGTGCGGGCACTGCCGCTAGCAGGACGGGCCGGAAATCCGTATTTCTGTAGCGCGGCGCTTGAGGCGCTCGCTGGCGAAAAGCTCGTCGGGGGCGTGTCGATCACCATCGTTTGCCCGCCCGGCAGCACATACGTTGAACTCGAGCCGCCACCGGAAATTGGGGCGACGGCCGCTGTCGCAGTCGTCATGCCCGTATCCGCAGACGCTTGAGCGGACAACCCTCCCGCACCCAGCGCAGTTACGGCAAGCACCAACAACGCGCGCACTGCTCGTCCCGAAGACGCCCTGCAGTGAGTCGATACACGGTTCCCCTCCCTCGACGAGGATTAATGCCTCTCAGGCAATATGGGATACGTTTTATCACCAAATTGGGGCTCCTACGACGGGCGCGTTACAGGATGACATCCCGCTTCATCCCGCTTGCGAGTCCCGAAGATTGAGGGTCCTCGCCTTGGCATCGGCCGCCATCAGCTCCTGAGCGGCAGCCCGTCGCAGCCTCAGACGTTGTGCAGCAACCCGGCCTCGCGCGCCCAGGCGATCGTGCGGACAAAGGTTTCACGCGCCGGCGTATAGCTGAGCCCGAGCTCACGCTCCGCACGCGAGCCGTCGTAGCGGTGGCCATGGAGTAGCTCCCGGACCATCTCACGGCAAAACGGCGGCCGCTTGCCCCGCAACCGCGCGCCGTACTCGGCAAGCGCGCCGCCGACCGTGGCGAGCGCGCCCGGCACCAAGTGGGGCCTCACCTCGACGCCCGCGATGTCAGCCGCCAGCGTCAGCGCCTCGGGGATCGTCAGGCGGATGCCCGACAGCAGGTAGCGCTCGCCGCTCACGCCGTGCTCCGCGGCCAGCAGGTGGCCGGCGACCGTGTCCTGGATGTCGACCAGAGAGACGTCGGTGTCGACGAACACCTTGAGCCGCCGGTCGATGAACGCGAGCAGGAACCTGCCGGTGCCCCCCGCGCGGCCGGGTCCTTGGACAGAGGCGGGGTTGACGCAGACGACGTCTTGCCCCAGCCTCGCCGCCTCCGCGAGCACGGCCCGCTCGCCGAGCGTCTTCGAACGCTCGTAGTCGGAGAGGTAGTAGCCGCGGTGCGGGGTGTGCTCGTCGCCGATCACGCCGCGCGGCTCGCCGATCGTCGAGGAGGACGAGGTGTGCACCACCCGTGGCACGCCGGCGTCGTGCGCCGCCCGCACCGCCGCAACCGCGCCATCGACGTTCGCGGCCAGCATCGGCGCGACATCCGGCACGCAGAACTTGTTGACGCCGGCGACGTTGAAGGCCAGCTCGCAGCCGCGCATCGCCTCGGTCAGCAGCTCGACGTCGGTGATCGAGCCGCGGCGCACCTCGACGCCCGGGCGCGCCAGCTTCGCCGCCGCTTCGTCGGAGTGCGCGAGCGCGACCACGTCGTCGCCCCGGGCGACGAGCGCTTCGAGCAGCGCGCCGCCGATGAAACCGCTGGCGCCGGTGATGAAGACGCGGCTCATGAGCGCAGCACCGGCAGGCTGCGGACCACGTAGTCAACCCCGGACACGACCGTCAGCAGTGCCGCCACCCCCAGCAGCCACTGGTCAAGGTAGGCACCGCCGAACTGCACGTCGAAGCGCCAGGCGGCAAGCGCGATCGTGATGAACTGCACTGTCGCCTTCCACTTGCCGAACCACGAGGTCTTGAACTCGGCCCGGGCTGCCACCACCGCAGTACGCAGCCCGAGGATCGTGAACTCGCGGCCGATGATCAGGAACGCCAGCCACGGTGAGGCGCGCCGCCCCGAGACCAGGCCGAGCAGAGCGGTCGCGACCAGCAGCTTATCGGCAGTCGTGTCGAGGAACGCCCCGAGCGGGGTCGTCATCCGCCAACGCCGCGCCAACTTGCCGTCGACGAAGTCAGTGGCCGCGGCGATCGCGAACACGATCCCACCCACAGTCCAGCGGTGGGCGAGCATCAACGCCAGCACGACCGGCGAGGCAACGATTCGTACGCCCGTCCCGATCGCGAGCGCGCGAGACGAGCGCAATGCTCGCATTGGCCCTGGATCCATGAGCCGGAGGGTACCTATCACAGCGCCACAGCCGCTTGCTGACGGTGCCTCAGCCAGATCATCCGCGATCTGAGTTAGACCACAACCGGCTATTTGCTGTCAGAGAACATGGCGGCGTGAAACGCGCGGACGGCGACGACGGCGTCGGCTCGCAGTTCTGCGACATCGAGCTCTGGGTAGTCGAGCGCGAACTGCGAGGCGTAGGCGCTGGGTCCTTGCGCGTTCGGCGCGGCGAAGTTGGCGTGCAGGTCATCGAGCGCCGTGCGGGCCACACCGATGATCTCCTTACCGAAACGGGCTCGCACGGCTTCGGCTGCGGCTTCTGGGCCGCCAGCGTTGTTGTTCAACAGCACAAAGGCGATGTCGTACCAGTCCTTCGGTTTGCGGCGGCCGTGGGCTGCCGCGACCTTCGCGAGCAGGAAGCCTGCCAGGCCAGCGACGTTGACGTCGACTTCATAGCGGACGCCTCCGATTCGTGCACTGATCGCGCGCGGCACGTAGTCGCGGGCAGCGAATCCGGTACCCCAAAGGTTGACCGCACCGAGCGCCTCACAGGAGTCAAAGTTCACGACGGCACCGGCGGGCTTCGAGTCGAGATCAGTCAGCAGCTCGAACTTCACGATCGCCTTGTGGTCCCCTATCTCGGCCTCCCAGCGCCAGACGCGGTCAGGGTCGACGACGAACTCGGCGTTAGCAAGCGCCCGGTGTTGACGGCGCCGGCGGCGATCTCCAGATCTACCTGCACGTCGACGTCAGTGGTGCCCGCGTGCAGCACGCCGCTTGTGGAGCACAAGAGCTCGGGCACGAGTCCACCGAGCAGCACGAACTCCGGGGTGGCGCCGTAGTGGTGGACGACTCTCACGAGCGCCTGCTCGGCCGCTTGGCGGGCGCCTCTGGTACGTAGCGGCTCGTCAGCGACCACCGATGACCTCCCGGAGATGCTCGGCGGCCTCCTCGCCGCGTACGCCCGTTAGCCGCAGGTCCGCGTACACGCGTGGCCACGGCGCCATCCGCAGCCCGTCTGTCTCCGCGGCTAGGTGCCACGAGGCGAGTGTCGGGAACGGCCTGAGCACCAGGCGTCCGCCTTCCATCGGCTCGATCCCGGCCAGGCTGGCCATCTCCAGAAGCTCTGGTCCGTGCGCCGCCTGCACATAGACCTCGCCACCGCCGATCTCTGACAGATAGGGCGCTAGGACGGCCGCGGCAATCGCCCCGGTGAGCGCCCACCCCAATCCCGCGCGATCCCAGCTCTTGCCGATTCGCTTGAGCGTGCCGAGCGGGTCACGCCAAACCACGCCGCAGCGTAGCGACACGCTGGCTTGCGCAGCAGCAGCGGCTTGCGCGTACTCCTCGAGCAGCCGGTCGGCATCCACGACTTTGCGGCCAGAACGCGGCCCCCGCCGAGCCTCGGACTGGAGCATGCCCATGTCGGCCAGCGTCGCCAGCGCGTGCGCCGTGGAGCTCAACGAGTGTCCGGTCGCTTCAGCAGCCGCCGCCACCGTCGGCGTAGTGCCCGACAGGATCGCCTCAGCCACCCCAATCACGCTCGGCGTCCACTTGTTCGGACGGACAACGCTCATACGATCAGGCCGGCTGAGTTTCGATACAACAATGTTCCCAGCGATGACTTCTGCTGAGCCGGTTTCATCGACCCAGCCCAGTCCAGTCTCGCCAGCAACCGCCCGGGCGGCAAACGAGAGCTCTGAGCCCACGATCACATCGGGCCGATCTCGCAAGCCGAGCACATCGTGCACCTCACGCACGCCAGCACGACCGACCCAGCGCAACACCAGACGCTGACGCCCAAGCCGTACCACAAGCGACTGGTTCTTAAAAGCAAGGACTTCGACGCGGACCGCCTGAGGTAAGGCCGCAGCAAACGCCGCGAGCATCCGCCGCTCAACCCCACCCTCATTCGATCGCTTGTTCGTCGCCACCATATAAATCGCCTTAGAGCATACTTTTGCGCAGCGCCGAAGTATAGAAATAGCCGATGTATTACAACGGGTCTACTCCATGGTCATGGAGGCGCCAGCGGCCGTCTCAGGCTCGGACGGAGATCTCACACGCCGGCGCCCGCTGGCGCCGGCAATACAGGTACGCCGGCCGTAAGGCTCCTGACGACTTCTTACGGCATTCTCGTAAGGACCTCGTCTACAGCAGCGCCAGCGCGAGCTTGCGGGCACTCGCCGCATCCGGCGCAGCCAGCGCCTGCGCCGCCGCAGTCCGGGCATCGGCGAGCGTGACGCTGCGCAGCACCGCCTTCAGCTCCGGCACGAGCCGGGGCGAGACGCTGAGCTCGTCGACGCCGAGACCTGCCAGCAGGATCGCCGAGGCGGTGTCGCCGGCCATCTCGCCGCAGATCCCGACCCAGCAGCGCGGTCGCCCGTCTGGCCGGGTGCGGGCATGGGCCGCGTCGACGATCGTCCGCACGAGCCTCAGCACCGCCGGCTGCGGGTCGGCAAGCAGCTCCGCGAGCCGCGCGTCGCCGCGCTCCGCGGCCATCGTGTATTGAGTGAGGTCGTTCGTGCCGAGTGAGAAGAAGTCAAGCTCGGCGGCAAGCTGGTCGGCAAGCACCGCCGCCGCCGGCACCTCGAGCGTGATCCCCAACTCCATCGGTGCGTCGATACCGAGATCGGCGCGCGCCTCATCGATCATCCGCCGGGTCTCGCGCAGCTCGCCGAGCGTGGCGACCATCGGCATCATCAGTTTCACCGGGTACTGCGCGGCGGCACGCAGCGCCGCGCGCAGCTGCGGTCGCAGCAGCTCGGGCTGCTGGAGCCCGACGCGGATGCCGCGCACACCGAGGAACGGATTTGCCTCGGGCGGCATCGGCACTCCCGGCAGCGGCTTATCGGCCCCGGCATCGAGCGTGCGCACGATCAGCTGACCGCCGGCCAGCGTCTGCGCGATCTCAGCGAAGGTGTGCAGCTGCTCGTCCTCGTCGGGGAGCTCCGGACGGTCGAGGTAGAGGAACTCGGTACGCAGCATGCCGACACCTTCGGCCCCGAACTTCACCGCATCGACGGCATCAGACGGATTGCCGATGTTCGCCAGGATCTCGATCCGCTCGCCGCTCGCGAGCCGGCCCGGCTCGTGCGCCCGTGCCAGTGCCGCATCGTTCCGCTCGCGATCACGCTGCGCGCGCTGTTGCGCGGCCGCGACCTCGACCTGCGGCGGGGCCACCGTCACTGCGCCCGCGTCGCCGTCGAGCAGCAGCTTGGTCCCCGGTCGCAGCGCCAGGACACTACCACCGAGCCCGACGACCGCGGGCACCCCGAGGGCGCGCGCGATGATCGCGGCGTGCGCGGTCACCGACCCACGCGCAGTCGCGATTCCAGCGACGCGCTCGGGATCGAGGCGTGCCGCCTGCGATGGTGTCAGCTCGTCCGCGATCACGATCGCGGTCTGGCCGCTCTCCTTGCCATCCGCGCCGGCCTCGCCGACGATCGCTTGCACCAGCCGCTGCCCGATGTCGAGCACATCGGTGGCGCGCTCCGCCAGCAGCGGCTCATCGAAGCCACGATAGGTGGTGGCCAGCTGCTGGGCAGCCCCGTACCAAGCGGCCTCCGCAGTCGCACCGGCGGCGACGGCGGCGCGCGCCGGGTCGAGCAGCGCCGCGTCGTCGAGCAGCGCGAGGTGCGCGTCGAAGATCGCCGCCTCGGCCTCACTGGCGCGACTTGCAAGGTTGTCGCGGTCCGCCTGGACGCCGGCGCGCGCAGCCTGAAGCGCCTGCTCGAGCAGGGCCTGCTCGGCCGTGACCGAGCCGGCCGCGCGTTGCGGTGGTGGTCCAGCGGGACCACCACCGAGCAGATAGGCGTACCCGACCGCAACCCCGTGTGAGGCCGCGACCGCGTGCAGCACCGTGCCGGCCGCCGGCGCCCTCGTCGGGACGGTGGGCACAACGGCCGCTGCCGGGGACGGCGGAGCGGGCGCCACCGCAGCGGTGTCGCCTGGGCCGGCGGCTACCGCCTCCGGCTCGATACCGTCGCCGAAGCCGCTCGCGGCAAGCTCCTGTAGCGCGGCGATCAGCGCCTGCGCCTGCGGACCGCTGACGCCGACCTCGAGGACATCGCCGAGTCGCGCCCCGAGCGCGACCACGTTGGTCAGCGAGCGTGCGTTGACCGGCGCCGCGCCGCTGCCGCGCTTAGCGATCTGCACGTCGCCCGCGAAGTCTCTGAGCAGCTCGACCAGCCGGGCCGCCGGACGCGCGTGGATTCCGATCCGGTTGCGGACCACGAGCTCCGTGACAGCATCGGGAGCGGCGGGCGCCTGCCCGCCCGCTGGGCTTTCGTCCGCAGCTACCGGCGCGGCCGGCTCAGCGCCATCGCCATCCTCCGGGGCAAGCTGCGCCGTCTTCATCGCCAACGCACCGCGCGCCTGCTCGGCAACCTCCGCCAGCGGCGCGCCGCCAGAGGCGGCGACCGCAGCGGCCACCGCGCCCTCGACGAGCGGCGCGTCGCAGAGCAGGACCGGACCGCTCGGGTCCTCCAGCAGCTCGACCGCGAACTCGGCGCTCATCAGCGCGCTACCGAGATCCATCATCACGAGCACTCCATCACTGGACATCGTGCTCTCGATCGCAGCCCGCACGCGCTCGGCATCCGTACCGAGCACTCCGGGCTCGCCCATTCCGCCGGCGGCAACGAGCTTCAACTCGGGTCCGGCCATCTCGCGAGCCAGGGCAACCACGCCCTCAGCCAGCAGATCACTATGTGAAACGACGACGATTCCAACCATCAGCGGTGGTCAAGCGCAGCGGTCTGCGGCTGAGAGTGTGTTCATGTCTTGGTGTAGTGCCTAGTTTTTGCTCACGCGCCGACCGCAACGCGGTCAAGCCCGTAGGAACGGTAGAGGTAGTCGATCGGACCGAAGCACGGCAGCTTTGTCGCCTTGCTGATCTGCCAACGGCAGGTCTCGGTGTCGCAGCAGACCGCGGTGGCGTCGGAGGCTCCGACCTGGTTGAACAGGTCCTTGCCAACCGCCATCGCAATCTCGTACTTCTCGGCCTTGAGGCCGTAAGTGCCGGCGATGCCGCAGCAGCGCGCGTTCATCTCGCGCACCTGCAAGCCGGGGATCAGTGCCAGTAGGTCAAGTGCCGGCTTGCCGATCCCATGACCCTGTTGCTGGCACGGCGCGTGGTAGGCGATCGTCTCGTTGATCGGCTCGAAGTCGGTCTTCAGCTCACCCCGCTGGTGCAGCTCGAGCAGCAGCTCGCAGATGTCGTAGGTGTGCTCGGAGACCCGGCGCAGATCCGGGTCATCCTCGAGACCGAGGATCTCGCGCGCTTCATGCTGAAGCATGCCGGTGCAGCTCGGAGCGTTACCGACGATGATCGTGTCCTCGTCAAGGACGTAGGGAGCGAGCTGATGGGCAAGCTTCAGCGCCGCCTTGCGGGCGTCGTCGAAGAGGCCGCTGGACTGCAGCGGCAGGGCGCAGCACCCCTGCTTCGGGATCACAACCTCGAAGCCGTTGTGCTCGAGCACCGCGACAAGGCGCTGACCCTCCCAGGGCTCACAGTAATCGGTGCCGCACCCGTGGAAGTAGACGATGCGACGCTCGGCCGGCGGCGAGACGTGATGCTTGGCCCACTTCGAGAACGGCTGGTGCGCGAACTTCGGTGTGGCCCCGTCGCGAGCAAGCTTCAGCACTTTCTCACCAACGACGCGCAGCGGCTTGTTGCTCATCGCCCAATTGGCAAGCGGTGCGACCGGTGTGGCGACCTTCCCCATCATCGGGACGCGGGTGATGATCCGGTCGCGCAGGGGTACCCCGTCGCGGCGCTTGAGCTTGTCGCGCGCCTGCGCGTTGATCTCGGCGATCTTCACGCCCTGCGGGCAGACGAGCGTGCAGATGCCACAGCCCGAGCAGTAGTCGACCGAGTGATCGACGCTCGGCTCGCCGAGGACGCGGTAGCGCTCCGCCTGCGGGCCTTCGTACTTCGGGCCCGGGAACAGCGGCGTCGCGTTCATCACCGGGCACTGCGACTCGCAGATCGTGCATTTCACGCAGTGGTCGAGCGAGCCGCGCAACATCTCCAGTTCAGCCAGTTCAGCCATTAGATGACCTCCTTCATACCGTGGCGTTTGTCGCGAGCGACCCGCTGCCCTCGCCGAGATGAGTGGCCGCCAGCGTCTCGGCGGCGCGGTAGCCGCTGGCGAGCGCGATGCCCTCGCCGCAACCTTCGAATGCCGGGATCGCACCCGGCAGCGCCGCACCGGCGACGAGCACGTTGGCGACGTCCGCCGCGTGCAAGTCGGCCGTGACGGCCACCCCAGCGCGCGCAGACGGCTGCTCGGCGAAGTAGTCGTCGACGAAGCGCGGCTCCTCGGGGCCCGGCAGGCCCTGCAGCGAGAGGTCGAAGACGGTCTCGTGCCCATGCCAGCTCGAGTCCAGCGTGATCCCACCGGAGTGGAAGCCGCCGGTTGCCAGCACGAATGCGTCGGCGCTGTAGGTCGTCGGCGAGCCGGCCGAGGCGGTCTGAACGGCGGTGATGCGGTCGCCCTCGCGTGTGTGGCCGATGACCTCGCCACCGAGCACCAGCCGCCCACCGGCCTTGACCAGCGCGCTGCGGAAGATCTCAAACAACCGCATGCCGGGGACCGAGGGCGGCAACGTCCCGACTTCGAACACCGGACGGCCAAGCCGTTCCTGCAGCTCGCTGAGCGCGCCGTGCGGGTCACGCAGGCCGAGCACAGCCGGCAGCGCGACCTGGTCGACGCCACGCACCTGGCCCGCGAGCTTCCCCGCGAAGCTCGTCCGCCACGCCGGATCGTCAAGCTGCTGCGCCAGCGTGAGCGTGTTGGCGTCGGCGCGATCGAGCTCGACGGTCAGCATTACTGACTCCGCGGCGATGCCGGCCGTCTCCAGGTTCGCGGCGCACAGCGCCGGATGGAAGTCACGCAGGCCCTGTAGGCCAACGACCAGCACACGCCCGAGGCTGCGAGCGTCGCCCGCGGCGAAGGTCTCCGGGACCAGCGCCGACGGCTTCAGCGCGCCCAGCGCGGTCGGTAGCAGGTAGTTGCGATCGAGGTCGCCGACGTACCCGTAGCCGGGCTGCGGGCCGTCGAGCGAAACCTGCTTGAACCACTCGAGCGCGCTGCGGATCGTGCCAGTGTCGAGCAACGAGTACGGATGGATCGGGGTAACGCGGGCGAGCTCGCCGGCGCCGTCGAGCGGTGATTCGACCGTCTTGCCGCCGACGTAGCCGGCGACATCGATCGTCCCCGGCGCGAGGTTCGTCGAGCCGATTCCCTTGGCGAGCACAATCACCTGCGCACCGGACTCGGCAAGGCGGACGGCAGCGGTCATGCCGGCGGTGCCGGCCCCGATCACCACCGCGTCATAGTGCTGGCTGCGTTTCATGACTCGCTCCCCGAGGCCGCAGCGGTCGCGGGCGCGGCACTTGCGCGCTCGACCGCGGGTAGATGATCGATATTCATCACTCCGTGGTAGATCCACTCGTCGAAGCGCACCTGGCGCAGCTGATCGCCGTACAGCACGGGTGCGAGTCCGCGCCAGCGCTCCTGCAGGAAGTCGCGTAGCGACGTGTCGGCCTGCTCGGCGGAGAGCTTGTGCAGCTCGTGCATGATGCCGGCGGTGCGGTAGATGCAGAATCCGCCCTGGCAGGGGCCCATCGCGAGCCGTAGCCGACGCCGAATGTCGTCGATCACGTCCGAACCGGTCTCCTTGAGCGTGTTCTCCAGCCGCTCGCGCGAGACCAGCTCGCACTCGCAGATGATCTGCACGTCACGGACGCGCTCCTCCTTCGAGGCGAGGCGCGTGGAGAGCTTGTATGACTCGCCGCTTTCATTGCCCGGTAGCGACACGACCGCGGTCTGGCACGGACGCGGATCGCCGAGCATCTCGCAGGCGAGGTCGACGGTCTGCTCGGCCATCAGCCGGCAAGTCGTCAGCTTGCCACCGGTGATCGTGATGAACCCGCCGATGCTGTCGCGCTTACGGTGATCGAGTAGTGCGTGCTTACGGGTGACGTCGCGGTCGGACGAGTCCGAGGGCTTCGCGTCCTCGAACAGCGGCCGCACGCCCGCCCAGACGCGTAGCGCGCGCTGCTGGCGGAAGCCCGGCACGAGGCGCTCCCCCTGCTCGAACATCAGGTCGACCTCGGACTGCGGCACGCTGCGATCCTCGGGATCTTCGACGTGGTGGTCGGTGGTACCGATCACCGACACGGTCCGGATCGGCACGATGATGTCACCGTCGGAGGGCCTGCCGCAGCGGTTCACCACTGTGTTCACCAGCCGGTGGTTCATCGCCACCATGACACCGCGACCGGGCAGCACCCGGACGCCCTCGATCCCAGCCATCGACGCGATCCGCCCCGACCACGGCCCGGCCGCGTTGACAGTGACGCGCGCGTGAATCTCCAGATCCTCGCCGCTGCGGACATCGTGCACGCGGGCGCCGACGACCGCGTCACCCTCGCGCAGGATCTCTGTGACTTCGTGATAGGTGAGAATCCGGCTGCCGCGCTGCTTGGCCCCATCGGCCATTGCGCCGAGCATCTTCCAAACCTCGATGTTCCCGTCGGGAACGCGGAACGCCCGTGAGATGCCGGGGTTCAGCCGCGGTTCCTCGCGCAGCGCCTGCGCGACCGGGATCTCTTCACAGTCGACCCCGCTGTCATGACAGCCCTTCGCGAATATGTCCGCGTACTCGGGGTCATCGAACGGTGTCGTCACAAACAGACCGCCGGTGTCTTCGACACAGTCGGCGGCGACCTTCCGCAGGACGCGGTTCTCGGCGATGCACTCGGCGGCGGCGTCCGGGTCCTTGACCGCGTAGCGCCCGCCAGAGTGCAACAGGCCGTGGAATCGGCCGCTGGTGCCCTGCGCCAGGTCAAGACGCTCAACGAGGGTTACATCGAACCCTCGTAGTGCAGCGTCCCATGTGACTCCGGTGCCGGTAGCGCCACCGCCGATCACCAGTACATCAGTGTTGAGGGTGATCATGATCGAAAGCCTAGTGGGTTGAGGTTGTCCCTTCCGCGACCTGCGCCCGTCGCCGATGGCACGCGTTCGGCAGCGGGCGCAGCATCACGGTCCTTGCGATTGCTGAATTCAGGTCCGCTACTCGACCCAGTCGAGGGTGCGGTTGACGGCCTTCTTCCAGTAGTGAATCTGGTTGTCACGCGTGGCGGAGTCCATCTTCGGCTCCCAACGCTTGTCCTCTGCCCAGTTCTCACGGATGTCGTCCTGGCTGGCCCAGAGGCCGGTGGCCAGGCCGGCTGCATAGGCGGAACCAAGCGCGGTGGTCTCGGCAACCACCGGCCGGACCACGGGGACACCAAGGATGTCGGCCTGGAACTGCATCAGCAGCTCGTTGGCGGTCATGCCACCGTCGACCTTCAGCTCCTTCAGATCGACGCCGGAGTCGGCATTCATGGCCTCGATGACCTCAGCGGTCTGGAAGGCCGTCGACTCGAGCGCCGCACGGGCGATGTGGCCGGCGTTGATGTAACGCGTCAGGCCGGTGAACACACCGCGGGCGTCGGACTTCCAGTACGGCGCGAACAAGCCTGAGAACGCCGGCACGATGTAGGCGCCGCCGTTGTCCTCGACAGTCTCCGCCAAGCGCTCGATGTCCGAGGAAGTCTTGATCATGTGGAGGTTGTCGCGCAGCCACTGAATCAGCGAGCCGGTCACCGCGATCGAGCCCTCGAGACAGTAGACGGCGGGCTGGTCATCGATCTTGTAGCCGACGGTGGTGATCAGGCCGGACTTCGAGTCGACGAAGTCGGTGCCGGTATTGAGCAGCAGGAAGTTGCCGGTGCCGTAGGTGTTCTTGGCCTGGCCGACGTCAAGGCAAGCCTGGCCGAAGGTCGCGGCCTGCTGATCACCGAGGATGCCGGCGATCGGCACGCCCGCGGCGGGACCGGACTTGATCTCGCCGTAGACCTCGCTGGACGAGTGGATCTCAGGCAGCATCGAGTGCGGCACGCCAAGCAGATCAGCGATGGTGTAGTCCCAGTCGAGACGACGGAGGCTCATCATCAGCGTGCGGCTGGCGTTGGTCACATCGGTGTAGTGCAAGCCACCGTTGACGCCGCCGGTCAGGTTCCACAGCAGCCATGTGTCGATGGTGCCGAAGGCCAGCTTCCCGGCGTCGGCCTTCGCCTGCGCACCCTCGACGTTATCGAGGATCCAGCGGACCTTCGGGCCGGATTCGTACGTCGACAGCGGCTCGCCGACGCGGTCGCGGAAGCGATCCTGGCCGCCCACCTGAGCGAGCTCGTTCACGATCTTGTCAGTACGAGTGTCCTGCCAGACGATCGCGTTGTAGACCGGCTCGCCGGTCTCCTTGTCCCACACCACCGTCGTCTCACGCTGGTTCGTGATACCGAGGCCAGCGATGTCGTCCTTGGTCGCGCCTGCCTTCTCGATCGCCTCGGCAAGCACCTCCTGCGACTTCTGCAGAATCTCCTTCGGGTTATGCTCAACCCAGCCCGGCTTCGGGAAGATCTGCTCGTGCTCCTTCTGCGAGACCGACACGACGCGGCCCTCGCGGTTGAAGACAATCGCCCGGGAACTCGTCGTTCCCTGGTCGATCGCTACAGCGTATTTCGCCATGATGTCCTTTCAATTGGCGAGCGCTTCAGCAGCACTCGCGAACAGGTAGTAGGTCGACGTCGCCCCGGGATCCTGGTGCCCAGCGCTGCGCTCACCGAGATAGCTGGCTCGACCCTTGCGTGCGACAAGCGGGGTTGTCGCGCGCATCCCGTCTGCCGCCGCCATCGCCGCCGCCTGCAAGCCGGCGTCCAAATCGGTGGCCTGCTCCAGCGCCGTCACTGCTGGCAGCAGCGCATCGACCATTGTCTTGTCACCGGCAACCGCCTTGCCGCGCGCCTGGAGAGCGTCCGTGGCCTTGCGCCAGCCAGCCGCGTAGGTGTCCAGGTCAACCTCGTCCTTACCGGCGAAGGTACCGCCGAGTTGCAGGAACAGAGTTCCGTACAGAGGCCCGGCGGCACCGCCGACGGTCGAGATCATCGTCATCGCAACGGTCTTCAGCACCGCGCCGGCGTCGGCCTGGGGGCTGGCCTGCAACTTCTCGAGCACCTTCTTCATGCCCCGGTCCATGTTCGCGCCATGGTCGCCGTCGCCGATCTCGGTGTCGAGTGCCACGAGCTCCTGCCGATGCTCGGCAATCGCCGCAGTGAAAAGCTCGATCCAGTGCTGTGTACTGTCGCGAGTGATTGCCACGGTCATTCCCCCCAGCGCAGGCCGATGGTGTCGACGGGCGCGTCCCAGTATCCGAGTAGCTCGTCGTCGAGCTTCAGGAGCGTAATCGAGCAGCCCTGCATCTCGAGCGAGGTGATGTAGTTGCCGACCAGGTTGCGCTCGATCTTCAGGCCGTGCTGCTGCGCGAGCTTCGCGACCTCCGCATAGACGATGTAGAGCTCAAGCAGCGGGGTGCCGCCCATGCCGTTGACGAACGCCAGCACGCGATCGCCCGACTCGAACGGCAGATCTTCGACGATCGGGGTCATCAGACGCTCGGCTACCTGCGAGGCAGGCCCAATCTTCTCGCGGAAGCGCCCCGGCTCACCGTGGATGCCGATGCCGATCTCGACCTCGTCGTCCTCGAGCTCGAAGCTCGGCTCCCCCGAGCCTGGAGTGGTACAAGGGGTCAGCGCCATGCCCATCGTGCGGACGTTCGCGTTGACGCGGCGACCGATCTCGGCGACCTCGTGCAACGACTTGCCGGCAGCGGCAGCCGCGCCGGCGATCTTCTCGACCAGCACCGTGCCACCGACGCCGCGACGACCGGCGGTGTACAGCGAGTCCTCGACGGCGACGTCATCGTTGACGAGAACGGTCTCGACCTCGATCCCGTCCCCCTTCGCGAGGTCAGCAGCCATCTCGAAGTTCAGGACATCGCCCGTGTAGTTCTTGACGATGTGCAATACACCGGCGCCACCGTTCACGGCCTTCGTCGCCTCGTACATCTGGTCCGGCGTCGGCGAGGTGAAGACCTGGCCGGGGCAGGCGGCATCGAGCATGCCGGGGCCCACGAAGCCGCCGTGCAGCGGCTCGTGCCCCGATCCACCGCCGGACACCAGTCCGACCTTCCCTTGCACCGGAGCGTCCGTGCGGACGATCGTGAAGGGATCGTAGGTGACCTTCACACGATCCCCGTACGCAGCCTCGATGCCATGCAGCGCGTCGGCTACGACTTCATCAGGGTTGTTGATGAGCTTCTTCACCATGTGTCCTTGTGTCGATCTGATTACCGAGTCGGTGGCGGGAAGCGAGCTCCCCGCCACCGGTGACGGAATCACGGGATCAGTCTTTAGGCCCGACCTGCTGAGGGCCGACTCCCTCCTCGCGCTTTTCGTTCGGTCCGCTCGTCGCAGTCTTCGGTACGAAACGCGCACGCAAGATGTTGCCAATGCCGTTGTCGTAGATCAGAGCCGCCAACGCTCCACCGACGATCGGCCCGACGATCGGGATCCAGAAGTAGTCGCTGATGTTGCCGTAGTTACCGGGCATCGCAACCTTGCCCCAGCCGGCGACCCATGCCCACAGCCGCGGACCGAAGTCACGGGCGGGGTTGATCGCATAGCCGGCGTTCGCACCGAACGAGATGCCGATCGCCATGATGACCATGCCAATGACGAACGGCCCCATGCCATGCAGGACCTTGTTCGTGTTGAAGTCATCGGTCAACGCGAAGATGAACAGGCACAGGAAGAAGGTGCCCACTATCTGATCGATCAGTGGACCCCAGACGGTGTGGAAATACGCCGCCGGGAAGGTCGCGAACACGCTGTAGGTGCCGACCGACGCGGCCGTGCCCCTGACGATGTGGTGGGTGGTGTTCCAGTCGTTGAGCGCCGCGTGGTAGACGAGATACACAAGCGCAGCGCCAACGAAGGCGCCGGCCACCTGGGCGATCCAGTACTGGACTACGCGGTTCCAGGGGAACTGCTTGCGGACAGCAAACGCGAGGGTAAGTGCTGGGTTTCCGTGCGCCCCGCTGATGCCGCCAGTGCAGTACGCCGCGAAGGCGACAGCCAGCGCCCATCCCCAGGTGATCAGCAGCCAGTCACCGGACGATGAAAGCGGACCAGCGCTGCTGCGTCCCGACCCCCACAGGGCGTAGAGCATTGCAACAGCGCCATCGCCGAAGGCGATGATGATGAAGGTGCAGAGAAACTCACCCCAAAGGTCGGCGCCGAACCCTAGCTTCCACGACGGGCGTGCGCGACCTCGGGACGCAGCTTCGCTTACGGTAGCCATGCATCCTCCTTGAAAATTTTGGTTGCGATCCGCGGCCAGAGCAGGACGCCGGCATCACCAAAGACAAGAGAGGACCGTCCCAGGGGACTATCGGGACACTGGCCCTGTTTACGAGACAAACCACGACCTACGAAAGTCGCTTGCTGGCGCACAAAACCCGTCTCTCTCTCCCAATGGCCATGCCGGCGGGCAGCTCCGCCGGGTGGGATCACTCTAACAACCGCGTTCGGCATTGTCAAACCAAGTTACTCTTGTCGCAAAATCTTGCGCGAGCGTGGCGATATTTCCCTGCAAGAGATAGAGTCCCGGAGCTGTAGCCGCAACGCAGCGTCTGCGGTGAGCGGGAGGCGTCCAGACCTGGAGTGCGTCACAGTGCCCGGGAAAATCCAGTCCATAGAGAGAGCAGCGGCCATTCTCCGCCTGCTCTCCGGCCGTTCCGGGGCGCTCGGCGTCGTCGAGATCGCAAGCGAGCTGGGGCTGCCGAAGGGAACGGTCCATGGCCTGTTGAAGACCATGGTCGACGTTGGCTTCGTCAGGCAGGATCCCGCTACCGGCAAGTACCTGCTCGGCGTCGCGTTGCTGCACATGGGCTTCAGCTACCTCGACGGCAATGAGCTCCGCGCTCGGGCGCTGAACTGGTCGGACTCGCTCGCCTCGCGCACCCACGAGGCCGTACGGATCGGCATGTTGCACGAAGGCAAGGTCCTGATCGTCCACCACGTCTTCCGCCCCGACAACACGCTGCAGACGCTTGACATCGGGGCGCTGATGCCCGCACACGCAACCGCGATCGGGAAGATCCTGCTGGCAGCGCACCCGCACACCACCGAGGAGCTGATCAGCGCCGGCCTGCAGGCATACACGGACGCCACGATCACCGATGGTAAGGCGCTGCGCCGCGAGCTCACGCGTGTGCACGATCGCGGCTGGGCGTTCGAAGCCGGCGAGCTCGAGCCGATGCGCGGCTCGATCGCCGCGCCGATCATCGACCGCGGTGGCCGGACCGTCGGCGGCATGGGGATCTTCGGCTCGCCCGAGCGGCTGTTCACAGCGCGGCTGCCGCGCCACGATCTGCTCACGTATGTACGCGAGCACTCGCGCGCGGTCTCGCAGGAACTGGGTGCGATCCCGTGGTAACGGCGGCCTCGACTTCGGCGTACTCTGGTGCCACGGTGGCTCGCGCCAGAGGGAGGTCGCGAGGACACCGCCTCAGACAGCGCCGGCTGGGCGCCTTTGGTTACACAGATCGCGACACGCGTCGGACATGGCAGCGAGTAGCACCTGTTGTTACGCGGATGGATATGGACGATGCGGACCCTCTGTCGGCCCATTGGTTGCGCAGTGGGAGAAGATGAGAGGGAAGTGATGAAGGAACGCTACGTTGCTGCGATCGACCAGGGCACTGGCTCCTCACGTTGCTTGATCTTCGACCACTCGGGACGGATCGTCTCGGTCGCGCAGAAGGAGCACTTCTCGGTCTTCCCGAGGCCGGGCTGGGTCGAGCACGACCCCGAGGAGATCTGGAACAACGTCCAGGCAGTCGTCGATCGTGCGCTGACGAGCGCCGATATCAAGCCGTCGGACCTGGCTGCACTCGGCATCGCGAACCAGCGCGAGACCACGGTCGTCTGGGATCGCGAGACCGGGAAGCCTGTGCACCCCGCGATTAGCTGGGAGGACACGCGCACCAAGCGACTGATCCAGAAGCTGGCCGCGGAGCCACGCGGCAAGGAGCTTCTCGCGCGCACGGGCCTGCCACCGAGCAGCTACTTCGCGGGCCCGAAGATCCGCTGGATCCTCGACCACACGCCTGGGCTACAGGAGCGCGCCGAGGCCGGTGAGCTGCTGTTCGGGACGATGGACTCATGGCTGATCTGGCGGCTCACCGGCCGCCATCTGACCGACGTGACGAACGCCAGCCGGACGATGATGATGGATCTCGACACGCTCGACTGGGACGACGAGCTGGTCGACTGGATCGGCATCCCGCACCGCATGTTGCCGGAGATCCGCCCGTCGGCGGAGTACTACGCGGACGCCCGCGGCGAGCTCGAGGGCGTGCCTGTGGCCGCCGCAGTCGGCGATCAGCAGGCGGCCCTGTTCGGACAGACCTGCTTCGGCGGCGGCGACACCAAGTGCACCTACGGCACCGGCGCTTTCATGTTGATGAACACCGGTGAGCAGCTGGTGCGCTCAGGCAACGGGCTGGCGACCACCGTCTGCTGCCAGGTCGGCGACGAGGCGCCCACCTACGCGCTCGAAGGCTCGATCGCGGTGACCGGCTCGCTGGTGCGCTGGGTCCGCGACAACCTCGAGCTGATCGGCTCGGCGCCCGAGATCGAGACGCTCGCGCGGACCGTCGACGATAACGGCGGCTGCTACTTCGTGCCGGCCTTCTCGGGGCTGTACGCCCCCTATTGGCGGCCGGATGCACGCGGCGCCATCATGGGCCTGACCAGCTACATCACGAAGGGCCACATCGCCCGTGCCGTGCTCGAGGCGACCGCCTGGCAGACCCGCGACGTGGTCGAGGCGATGAGCAGCGACTCCGGGATCGTGCTGGGCGACCTGCGCGTCGACGGTGGTATGACCGCCAACAACCTGTTGATGCAGCTCGTCTCCGACGTGCTCGGTGTACCGGTGGTGCGACCGATCGTCGCCGAGACGGTCTCACTCGGTGCTGCCTACGCCGCCGGCTTGGCAGTCGGCTTCTGGCAGGACCGTGGCGAGCTGCGCGATAACTGGCACATCGCCGCCCAGTGGGTGCCGCAGATGGACGCCGATCAGCGCGAGCGCGGCTATCGCAAGTGGACCAAGGCGGTCGAGCGGGTCAGCGGCTGGCTCGACCCCGACGAGGACGACGCCGGCTGAGCTCTCGGCAGGCGCGACCCGCCTAGGCCGCTCGTCCACGCCCGTCTACGCGTGGCTGTGGAGGTGGATTGGGAGGGAGATGTGGAAACCGCGGCCCGGCTTCTCCGCCGGTGCAGCGCTCTCGAAGAAGTGCTGGAGCTGGTCGGTCACCGCGCGCGTGTCCGTCTGCGGCAGCACTGGGTCCCCGAAGCTGATCTTCACCGGGTAGCGACGCGAGAATGGGTGCGCGCGCATCCGCTTCGGCCACTTCCGGCCGGGCGGCATCGCCCCTTGGGTGCCGACGACGGTGATCGGCACGATCGTCAAGTTGTGCTTGGCGGCCAGCACGGCGGCGCCACGATGGATGCGCCCGCGACCCTTCGCGTGCTTGCGGGTTCCCTCAGGGAAGATCAGCAGGCTCCAGCCGTCGGTGAGGAGCCGATCGACCTGGTTGGGGGCACCGGACAGCGCACCGCCGGTGCGCTGCAGCGGCACGGTGTTGAACAGCAACGAGACCATTGCTCCCACCCAACGCTTGCGATAGAAGTAGTCGGCCGCCGCAGCCACGGCGGTGCGCTGACGCAGCTTGCGGGGCAGCGCCGAGAGGACCACGGGCGTGTCCATGTGGCTCGAGTGGTTGGCGACGAAGATCACCGGGCCGCTGATGCCGCTGAGCTTCTCGAACCCCACCGAGTGCCGCGCGGTGTAGTGATCGAGGATCGGGTTCATCACCAGCGCCATGAAGTTCTCACGGAACCAGCGCGCCGTCCACGACCGCGCCCAGCCGAAGTCGAGCTGCGTCGCCGCCACCCCGAGCGCCCGCGCCCGGCCGGGCACCGCCTGCGCCATCTCGCGCGCCCGCTCCGGCACGGCCTGTGCCATCTCTCTTGCGCGCTCGGGGATGTGCTGGCCGATGTCATGGCCCTGCCCAGCCGACGGCTCCGTGTCGTCCTTCGCCGCATCAACGACGATGCGCCCAGCCTCGCGAGCGGCATCACCACTGGTCCGCTTCGTGCCGTCTGCTACGGGCGGCGCGCCCGAACCCACCGTCTCCTCGGCGGAATCGGCGGTACTGCCTCCACGACTCTCACTGTACGCCCGCATGATGTCCGCACTAACCCCACTTCTCACAACCCGTTACAGGTCGACTGTAAACGGCTCTATTCCAGCCAGTCTAGGTCGGGCGCTTGAAATCCGCACCTCCGGCCCTCGCGTGAGCTGGAACCGGCCCTGCGCGAGCCCGACCACCTCCTTCTTACCCCGGCCCTGGTGACTGCACCGCCTCGCCATCTGGCAATGTGGACAGCATGCAGCAGCACGACACTTTCGGCGGGTCTGTCAGTCGCGGCGAGGAGCTCGACCTGACGCTCGGCGGACCCCGGCTCGGGCTCGGCCTGGCGGCGCTCGGCCGTCCTGGCTACATCACCCTCGGTCACGCCGGCGATTTCGCGCGCGGGCGGAGCGTCGAGGCAATCCGCGCGCAAACACACGAGGTCCTCGACGCCGCCTATGAGGCCGGCATTCGCTACTTCGACGCGGCCCGATCCTACGGCCGCGCCGAGGAGTTCCTGAGCACTTGGCTGCAAGGGCGGCAGCTCGCGCCCGACGCGGTCGCAACCGGATCGAAGTGGGGCTATATCTACGTCGCCGGCTGGCGCGTCGACGTCGAGGTGCACGAGCGCAAGGAGCTCACGGCCGCGAACTTCGTACACCAGCAGGAGCTCACGCGGGAGTTGCTCGGCCCGTGGCTGCGGCTCTACCAGATTCACTCCGCGACGCTCGAGAGCGGTGTGCTCGAGGATCGTGCCGTGCTCGATGCGATGGCCGAGCTGCGAGCCGAGACCGGGGTCGCCTTGGGCCTGTCGGTCAGCGGTCCGCAGCAAGGCGAGACGGTGCTGCGAGCGATCGAGACCGGCATCTTCGGCTCCGTCCAAGCGACCTGGAACGTACTCGAGCCGTCGGCCGGCGATGCCCTGGCGCAGGCGCATGCCGCCGGGCTCAAGGTGATCGTGAAAGAGCCGGTGTCGAACGGGCGCCTGACCGAACGCGGCTCCGGACCAGGGCTCGAGCTGCTGCAGGCCGAGGGCGTGCGTGCCGGGGCGGGACCCGACGCGGTCGCACTGGCGGTAGCGCTGGCACAGCCGTGGGCCGATGTCGTGCTGAGCGGCGCCACAACCGTGGCGATGCTGCGCTCGAACCTCGCCGCGCTCGAGCTTGCCCCTTCGCCGTCGCTGCTCGAGCGGCTGCCGTCGGTGGCAAGCGCGCCCGACCAGTACTGGCAGCTGCGATCGGAGCTGCCGTGGACGTGACCGTGACCACTGACGCGTGGAGGCAATCATGAGCAGTCCGGAATTCACGGCCGCGAGCTTGCCGGATCTCAGCGGTCGAACGGCGATCGTCACCGGCGCTAGCAGCGGTCTCGGCCGCGAGACGGCAATGGCGCTCGCGCGCGCGGGCGCACGCGTCATCATGGCTGTCCGCGACGTCGCCAAGGGACACGCCGCGGCGGCGGTGATCCGCAGCGCGGCCGGCGAGGAGCTTGCACTTGAGGTGCGGGCGCTCGACCTTGCCAGCCTCACCACGGTTCGCGCCTTCGCCGCAGCTTGGGACGGGCCAATCGATCTCTTGATCAACAACGCCGGCGTGATGGTGCCGCCCCGCACCCGCACCCCGGATGGCTTCGAGCTGCAGTTCGGCACCAACCACCTCGGACATTTCGCGCTGACGAACCTGCTGTTACCACAGATCACCGGCCGGGTCGTGACCGTCGCGTCAATGGCGCACCGGCTTGGCAGGATCGACTTCGACGATTTGAACTGGCAGCGACGTCGCTACCAGCCGTGGCGCGCTTACGGCCAGTCGAAGCTTGCGAACCTGCTGTTCACCAGCGAGTTGCAACGCCGGCTGGCCGCTACCGGTTCGAGCGTGCTGGCGATGGCAGCGCACCCCGGCTACTCCGCGACGAACCTCTCAGCCCACGCCGGCAGCGCAGTGCTGCGCAACCTCATGCACGTCAGCGACCGGGCCTTCGGCCAGAACGCCGCCGCCGGCGCGTTGCCGACCCTCTACGTCGCCGTCGCGGATCTGCCGGGCGACAGCTTCGCCGGTCCCGGGCGCCTCTTCCAGACCCGCGGCGCCCCGATTCTTGTCGGTCGCAGCCGGGCTGCCCGCGACTTGGATGTCGCGCGACGGCTGTGGGAGGTCTCCGAGGAGCTCACCGGCACGCGTTTCCCGCTCTGACGACATGGCCGCCCAGCAGTGCTCCGTGGGATAGCTAGCTATATGGGCAGGCGCCTGAAGGTGGTACGCTGTCAATATGTCCCTCACTGAGAAAGTGACCGTTGGTGACCGCGGTCGCATCGTGTTGCCGGCTTCGGTGCGGTCGGCCCTGGGGCTGAATCCGGGCACACCGATGCTGATTAGCGCCGAGGAGGACGGCTCGCTCCGCCTTCGCCCCTACCGCTCAGTCGCCGACGCAAGCCGCGGCCTTCTGGCCCGACGTGTTGGGGATCAGTCGCTCAGCGATGAGCTGATCGCCGAACGCCGAGCAGCGGCAGAGCAAGAGCAATAGTGCCCGTCGCGAGTAGCCAGATCCTGCTCGACGCATCGGCCTTCCTCGCGTATTTGGGCGACGAGCCAGGCGCCGAGGTGGTCGGCGATGCTGTTGCCACGGGCTCAGCCATCTCGACCGTCAATCTCGCCGAGGTGTTGAGCACGCTCACCGCTCACGACGTCGAGCCAATCAGCTTCTTACAGGAGCTCAGTGACCGGCACCTCTTGGGCGGCGCGATCAAGGTCGAGCCGTTCACCGCAGCCGACGCAGCCGAGACCGCGCGCCTGCGCCCGCTAACGCGCACGGCCGGGCTGTCGCTCGGCGATCGCGCGTGTCTCGCAGTCGCCCGCCGGCTCAACACCAACGTACTTACTGCAGACGGCGCCTGGTCGACGCTCGATATCGGCATCGACGTCGTGGTGATCAGATAGGGGAAGCCCTAGCGGCTGAGTCCCGCTCAGTGCGACGTCGCGAGGTCGGCCGCCAGCTCCGCGACGCCGCCCTCGATCTCGAAGCGGGGCAGCAGATACGGATCGACGCGCGTTGCGTACGCGTGACCCTCGGTGACCGCGTCCTTGTAGCCGGCGGCCTTGACCGCGCCGACCACGGCGGCGTCGTACTTGCTCGACGGGTAGCTGAAGCTGTCGACCGGGGCCTTGAGAGCGCGCCGCAGGAAAGCGCGCGAGGTAAACACCTGGTAGTGCAGCTCCACGGCTGGCAGCGCGGTCAGGTTGGGGTGCGAAACCGAGTGCGATCCGATCTCCCAGCCCAGCGCCAGCACGTGTCGGATCTGCGCCTTCGAGAGATGGTGCGCCGTGATCTCGTAGAGCACGCCGGGCCAGCCGTAGCGCGCCATGACTTCCGGCGCGAACGTGACCTGAGGCGGGTAGCCGTTATCGAAGGTGATGACGACCGGTTTCTCCGGCAACGTGCCGCCATGGAACCACGCGATCATTACGCGCGCGAGCGTGACCGCTTGGTAGCGATGGGCATGCAACCACGCCATCTCGGCCTTGAAGTCCGCCTTGGATACGTACAGCCTCGGGAACGCGGCCCCGGCGGGAGCCCTGCCGAGGCCGTGGTAAACGAGGATCGGCACCGGGCCGGTGTGCCTCACCCAGCCCGGCTGCGGGGTGGCGTTGCGTGCCTCGGGGCCGCGCTTGGGGGCGGGGCGCTGGACGCGGTACCGCCGGCTCAGCCGCGAGATCGTTGCCGCCGTGGTGACAGGCCTCACCCTCGCGGCAGACCCACCACAGCCGGCGAGCGTCACAGCCAGCGCGGCGACGACAGCAAGGACCCCAAGCGCTTTGAGCATCGACGCCGCTAGCTTACAGCGACTTGACGTCCCGCCCGGCAGATACACTGTGTACATGTCTTACGGTGCGTCGCGATGAACAAGGAGCTGTTGCGATGACGGTCACGGTCCGGCTTACGACTGACGAGGAAGCCCGCCTCGACGCCTTGGCGCGGCGCACCGGGCGCAGTAAGAGCTTCTACGTGCGCATGGCTATCCGTGAGCACCTTGAAGATCTGGAGGATGCCTACGCAGCCGATGAGGCGGTCAAGGATTTCAAGGCTGCCGGACGCAAAAGCCGCTCGCTAGATGAGTTGACGAGCGAGCTGGGCCTTACTGATGCCGAGATCGCCGAAGGTCGAGCGCTGAACGCGGCTGCGGACCGGTGAGCTCGGACTCTCTGTGGCGGGTGGAGACAACGCCACGATTCGATCGTGACGTCAAGGGGCTGGATCGAACGCTCCAGAAGCGAGTTGTCGCTTGCCTGCTCGATGTTGCAAGGCTCGCTGACCCACGGGTGCGTGGCAAGGCTCTTACGGCTAACCACCGCGGGCAGTGGCGTTACCGGGTGGGCGCCTACCGCATCATTGTCACCATCGATTACAACCGGCACGTCATCCTCGCGCTGACGGTGGCTCACCGAAGCACTGCCTACTGACCGACTCTCCGGCGGTGCGTCGCCCCCGTTGTCGCGATCGCCTCACCATCCGTCAGCGCCATCTCAGCGGCAGTCACCGATGCCATCTGAGCAGCGGCCAAAAGCTCAGCTTTCGAACCCGTAAAGCTCCGAACCCCGGAGCAGGAGACGCCGGAGTTCGAGGTTTTACGGCGCGGTCCAGAGGCGCTCAACACAGAGGGCCAACGCCCCGCTTAAATGCCTGCATTTTCCAGACTTAGCTACGTGAGTCGAGCCCCAGCACCCTGATGGTTTACAAGACGTGACGACCATTTGTCACAGAGTTGTTACAAATCACCACACATTGGGCACGTGGCAGCCGGTATAAATATCAACGTGAGTGCTGAAGCGACATCAGCTGCCCCGCCGGCGATGCATCGCCTGCCTATGCGCCGGCACAGCGGGGCCGTTCAACGCATCCCAGCACCTCGTCCAGTAGCGGCCGCCTGATGCATCTAGGCGGTGACCGTAGTCCCTGAACGCCCTAGTCGGAGAGCCATGAAGATCACCGTCAACCTTACGCAGCTATCGATCGGCGTCCTGATCGGCGTAGCACTGGCGGGCGGCGGCTACGCCATCGCCGCAACGACTGCCAACAAGACGATCCACGCATGCGTTAGCAAAACGTCGAAGGCCTTGACCGTGCGCCCGAAATGTCCGAAAGGCACGGCGGCCCTGACATGGAATCAGAAGGGACCGCAGGGCGCGACGGGTGCTCGCGGCGCCGCCGGGGCACAGGGCACAGCCGGTCAGGCGGCGAGCGTGAGCGTCGGCACGGTCACGACCTCGACGACGTCGACGGTCGCTGCAGTCTCGAACAGCGGTGACTCCAGCCATGCCGTCCTGAACTTCACGCTGCCGGAGGCCAGCACCGCGGTAGCCCGCAACGGCGAGCAGTTGCGGGCGTGGGGTCAGCTGCTGCCCGGCGCGTCGGGCACTAACCCGATGATCCCAAGCGTCGCCTACAGCTCGGGCAACATCGCGGGTATCAGCACCCTTAGCTATGGCAAGTACACGGTTGTCGTCCATGGCTGCTCCGCCGCCGGCATCCAGGACCCGGTTATCCAGGCAACCGCGGACCAGTACGAGAGCGACAGCAACGACCCCTCCGGCGGCTTGTTCACTTACGTGCCGACGTGGGGTGAAACGGATAACGGCGATCTCTGGTTCGACCTCGATACCGGGTCGGTCGCGAGTGACACGCCGGTCAATGCTGACGTTCAGTTTTCGGTGATCTGCTGACGGGGGGTGGAGTTTGATCGCCGATACCCCGTTTTCCGGGCTGCTGTTCCGCCGGGCCGGTATGGCGGTGGGCTGCAGGAAGGAAGTCTATGGCGCCAGGGCCGCCAAATCGGCCCTGGCGGCCGACAGACGAAACACAAGGAAGATCCGGTCTCGAATGCCGACACGGCACGCTAACAGCGCCAATGTGGTAACGCCCGCCTCGGTCGAGCCTGAATCTCCCAGGATTTCGACCCGTTGGAGGGGCAATGACCAGCGAAGTATCGATTAGCCCGCCGGGTGGCGGGCGCCGCCATCGGCGGCGTTTGACGTTGCGGCTCGCCACGCTGGCGGTCGCCTTGCTGACGTTTGGCGCGGCGTTGTCGATCATGTCGGCGCCAGCGTCTGCGAACTCCTACAACGCCTTACTGAACGCCGGCACGCTGAATCAGGCCTACGTCGCCAGCAACATCTATCCGCTGGGTGCGGGACAGATCGCCGCGATCAACACCTGGACCGCGCCAGCCGGCGAGACATTCGCTGGTTTTGCCTACACCGCCGCCACTTTCTACGCAGACCAGAGTTCCTATGGTTCCGGCGACGGCGGCCTCTCCGCGGGGTTCTACGCAACCGGCACACCTGACGGCAACCCACTCGTGTTCCCGTGGACAAACGATTGCACGATCGCCAACCACACCGGCAACTACACCAACGGCCAGTACCCCGATTGCTGGTCCGCCGGCAACACGACCGGCTGGAACTATGACAACGCCGAACTCGCCGACATGAACGGCGTCGGCACCGGTGCCAACCCGCAGGAAACCTACACGACGTTGAACCAGCAGATCTGGTGCAACGCCGCCTCCTGTAAGCAAAACAACCTCGACATCACATACGCTGGCGCTGGCGCAGGTGTCACCAACCTGTCTGCCGTTGTCGATGACACCAACGGCGCGCCGCAGGCATCGGAGTCGTGGAGCGGCGCCAACTCCACGAGCTGGTATACGACCAACGTCAACTCCCCGACGCTGACGATCCCGATCAGCGACCCCTCTGGGATCTGCTACCTGGCCGCAAGTCTGTCCGGCGGAGCCGCCAGCAGCGGTGACCTCGTCGCCAGCCCTTCCACTAGCAGCAGTGGCCTGGTGGACCTAGGCGCACCGATCGGCGAGGAATTCGCTGCGGACCAGCCGTGCGCCGGCAGCGGCACCTACCGCTGGACGCTGCCAAGCGACTTCTACAGCGGCACTTACACCGCCAGCGTCGCCGCCGCGAACGCGGGACAGTACGAGGCTGCCGGGTACACCTCCAGCAACCCTGGCGCCTCTACGGTCGCCAACGGTCTGCAAATCAACGTGGACAATACTGTGCCAACCGTGGAGATAGCGCCGGCACCTGGCACCTCGACGACCGCGACGGCGACAGTCATCAGCGGACCGTCGGGCGTGAACCTGACGTGCACTGTGGACGGTGCGTCGGTTACGCCAACCTTGGTGGGCGGCAACGCAACGAGCGCCGGCACCACCACCTGGGACGTACCCGACTACGAGCAACTCGGCGTCAAATGCACCGCAGCCAACAACGACGTAAACCAAGCATTGTCGACGACCGCCGTTGATTACTCCGACGTCGCCAACGTCGAGGGTGAGTGGGATGGTGCATCCCAGGATGTCGGCGTGACCGCCACCACCTACAACGGCACCAACGAAGGCATCGGGCAATGCAGCCTTGATGACAGCTTCGCTGGTACCTCAACCGTCCTCCAGCTCTCCGGGAGTGCATTCACGGACAGCACGAACGCCCAGGCCGCCGCCAACTGCCAGAGCAACGACCTAAGCAGCGCTACCTACGGCCTCTGGGTTGATACGCAAACCCCGCAGGTCACCTTCACGGGCGTGGCGGCGACCGACGCTCAGAAGGGCATCTCCGTGCACAGCCTGCCGACGATTGGCATCGTCGGCAGCGAGAACCAGACGCTGTCCGCGGTGACGAAGGTGGTCTGCACCGTTGACGGCGGCGATCAGACGACGCTCCAGCAGTCCACCGCCGGTGCTACGACCGACGGGGGTCTTTACGACTTCTTGCCGACGCTCGGCAACGGCACACATGTGATCGCCTGCACACCCACAACCGGCGCCGGGAAGACCAGCGCGGCAGCAGACGAGACGTTGAAGGTCGACGACCCGAACCAGGAGCCTAACCCCGGCCAGGTTGATGCCTACGGCGCCAGCCCGGACATCAACTCCGGCGGGGCGGTGTATAGCCCGGCGGCCAGTTCGGGATGGCAGCGCAGCGCGCAGACGCTGACGATCCGCGCCGATCACACCGGCGGTCTGTCGCCGATCGTGAAGATCAGCTGCAGCAACGCGGTCTTCGCAGGCGGCGCCGACACCGCGACGATCACCGGACCAGCCGACGCCAGCAACGGCATCGACGCCACCGTCACGGTCGACGGCGCGAATCAGCATCTCGCCTGCACTGCCACCGACGATGCCGGCGACAGCTTCCCGCTCGGCACGTGGACGGGCGAGATCGACGGCCAGGGCGCCAACGGCTCGTTCGTCGCGCAGGCGCAGTGGCCGTCACCGTCCGCGATCGAGATCAACGCCGTCGACGCGAACGGGGTCGTAGGCTCTGGCGTCGCGACCGTCGATCTCCACGCCCGCAACGTCAAGACCGGCGTAAACATCGATCTCGGCCCGGCCAACAGCGAGAGCGGCGAGCTGTATGAAATAACCAGTCTCCCCGACGGCGAGCTGCCCGCCGGTCGCTACAGCCTGTCCGCCGTAATCACTGATGCTGCCGGGAACGTCAGCACGGTTGCCGGGCCGACGCTGCAGTTCCCGCTGCGGCAGTCAACGAAGCTAACGTTCACCGCCGGTAAGGGGCGGGCGAAGCGCAGCGCCGAGCAGCAGCCGGCGACACCGGCGGCGGTTGCTGACGCCAACGAAGTGACCGCGCACGCCGCACTGCCAGCCACTTGGGCTGGCGGCGAGCTGACCCCCGCCGCTCGGGCGGCGATCAGCGTCGCGAACGCCAGCGCCCGCATCGCCAAGGCCACCACCAAGAACACCAAGGCGAAGGTGTCGGTGCCCACGATCAAGCTGCGCTACGGGCAGAAGCTCACGATCACCGGCAAACTGACCAACACCACCAAGAGGGGTGCCGCGGTCAAGCATGTGCCCATCCGCATCTACGCCAAGGTGAACGGATCGGGCACGATCACGCTGCTACACAGCGTCCGCACCGGGGAGAAGGGGATGTGGCGCTATCGCGTCAAGGCCGGCGTCAGCCGCGTCCTGTACGTCACCTACCCCGGTAACTCGACGTTACGATCCGCCACCGACGAGCTGCGCCAGGCGTTCAGTGGCAAGGTCACGATCGATACCAGTAGCGCGTTCATCGCGGGCAATGAAGTGACGCTGACAGGTCGCGTGCAGGGTGGGCACATCCCGACCGGCGGCGTCCACCTGCAGATCTGGTACACGATCGCCGGATCACGAGCTCCGTTCACTCACTGGATGGACGTCACCAGCAAGCCCAACGGCCGCTGGCGCTACAGCTTCCGCCTTAACGACTACACGGCGGGCCTGACCTACGAGTTCGAGGTTCGCGTGCGCGGCCAGTCCGGCTGGCCATACCGCGGCGCAATGAGCAGACCGGCCGTCAAGGCGATCGGCTGACCCGACCCGCCCGAGGCAGGCCCACGACAGACCAAGGCGGTTGGTGGGGCCTCGCAAGGCCCCTCCAACCACTGTTACAACTTCGTTCAGTGCCGGTTTGGGTGCGGGCATGACATTCAAACCGGCACTGAACGGCCTCAGCACGAGTTGGGCTACGCCCGGTGAGGTCCCGCCCCCGGCGGCACGCACCGTCTCGCTAGCCACCGACCCGCAAGCGACCGACCCTCTAGAGTCACTGGGCGAATATGGCTACTCGTCCCGATATCCGAAACCTCGCGATCATCGCTCACGTCGACCACGGCAAGACCACTCTGGTCGACGCAATGCTGTGGCAATCCGGCATCTTCCGGACGGGGCAGGATGTCGCAGAGCGAGTCCTCGACTCAATGGACCTGGAGCGTGAGAAGGGCATCACGATCCTCGCAAAGAACACGTCCGTGCACTACAACGGCGTCAAGCTGAACATCGTCGACACCCCGGGCCACGCCGACTTCGGCGGCGAGGTCGAGCGCGGGCTGACGATGGTCGACGGCGTGCTGCTGCTGGTCGATGCCTCAGAGGGACCGATGCCGCAGACGCGCTTCGTGCTGCGCAAGGCTCTTGAGTCCCGCCTGCCGGTGATCCTCGTGATCAATAAGATCGACCGCCCAGACTCGCGGATCAACGAGGTCATCGACGAGGTCTACGAGCTTTTCCTCGACCTCGACGCGGACGAGTCCCAGATCGAGTTTCCGATCGTCTATACGGACGCGAGGGCCGGCACCGCCACGCTCGACATCGACAAGCCGGGCACCGATCTGAAGCCGCTCCTCAATCTGATGGTCAGCAACATCCCGGCGCCGACCTACGATCCCGAGCAGCCGCTGCAGGCCCATGTCACCAACCTCGACGCCTCTCCTTACGTCGGCCGGATCGCGCTCTGCCGCATTCGCCACGGCTCGATCCGGAAGGGTCAGACCGTCGCCTGGTGTCGCCACGACGGCTCGATCGAGAACGTCAAGATCACCGAGCTGTACATAACCGAGGGTCTTGATCGAGTCAGCACCGACGAGGCCAGCGCCGGCGAGATCATCGCCGTTGCGGGAATCCCCGAGATTACGATCGGCGAGACGCTGGCGGACCCGGACGATCCTCGGCCGCTGCCCGTGATCACCGTCGACGAGCCGTCGCTGTCGGTCACGGTCGGCATCAACGACGCCCCGCTTGCCGGTAAGGATGGCGATAAGCTGACCGCCAGCCAGCTGAAGGCACGACTCGACCGCGAGCTGATTGGCAACGTTTCGCTGCGCGTCGCGGACACTGATCGTCCCGACGTCTGGGAGGTTCAGGGCCGCGGCGAGCTGGCACTCGCGGTGCTTGTTGAGATGATGCGCCGTGAGGGCTTCGAGATGACCGTCGGCAAGCCGCAGGTGGTCACCCACCAGATCAACGGCAAGCTGCATGAGCCGATGGAGCGCCTCAGCGTCGACGTGCCCGAGGACTTCGTCGGCACGGTCACGCAGATGGTCGCCACACGTAAGGGCCGGATGGAGGAGATGATCAACCACGGCACTGGCTGGGTCCGGCTCGAGTACGTGGTGCCGGCACGTGGGCTGATCGGCTTCCGCACCGAGTTCCTGACCGAGACCCGCGGCACCGGCGTGATGCATCACGTGTTCGAGGACTGGGAGCCGTGGCAGGGCGAGATCCGCACCCGTAGCACCGGCTCGCTCGTCGCCGACCGCGCCGGCAGGGTCGCCAGCTATGCGCTGTTCAACCTGCAGGAGCGCGGGACGCTGTTCGTCGACCCCGGCGATGAGGTCTACGAGGGCATGATCGTCGGTGAGAATTCACGCCCGGACGACATCGACGTCAACGCGGTCAAGGAGAAGCACCTCACGAACATGCGCTCGTCGTCGGCTGACGAGCTGATTCATCTGGTGCCGAGCCGCGACCTATCGCTCGACCAGGCGCTTGAGTTCCTGCGCGAGGACGAGTCGGTCGAGGTCACGCCCAAAGCCGTTCGCCTGCGGAAGACCGTGCTCACCCAGACCGCCCGCGTGAAGGCCGCCCGCGCCCGTAAGCACGGCGACGCCACACCGGCCGCCTGAGACCGTCGCCTCGCTGGCAACCGCCGCGGAAACCCGACGAAACGGCCTTAATGGGGCCGTCTGACCCGCGTCTGCACAATCCTTTGCAGGGCCCAGGCCTCGCGCCGCTTGCGCGAGGCCTGGCGCTAAGGTGGTCGCCACGCAATCGCCACTTGACCGCAACAACGGTGGACGTGCTCGTGTTTGAACACTGTCTGCCGTGCCGTCGGGCGGCAGTTTGACTCTTATGCCGATACCCCGTCACTTCAAGCGACTCGCACTGATCGCGGGCGCGACAGGAGCCCTGCTGGCGTCAGGCCTGATCTCACTCAGCCAGGGCGATCTGAACTCCCAGATCTCAGCCGCACAATCGACGGCGTCGAGTTTGCAGTCCCAGATCACCGCGGACTCTTCCCAGATCTCGAAGACCACAAACGGTGTGGACGCTGCCAAGCAACGACTCGCCACGGTCCAGAGCCAGCTGAATGCGCACGAAGCCGAGCTGCGTCAGGTGCAGACCCAACTGATGGAGTCGCGCCAGCAACTCGCCAACCTCGAGGCGCGGCTCAAGACCGCGACCCAGGATCTGGCGGCGAACCTCAAGGCCACCTACGAGAACGGCAACCCGAACCTCGTCGACGTGGTCTTGAACTCCAACGGGTTCACGAACCTGGTCCAGGACGTTTCGTTCCTGAAGAGCATCCGCAGCGCCGACGCGCAGATCGTCACCGAGACTCAGCAGGCGCGTAAGCGCGTGCTCAGTGAGACCGACAGGCTCGGCAAGCTCGAAACGCGAGACCAGTCGCTGACGAGCCAGATCATGGCCCAGCGCACCAAGGCCAGCGCACTCGAGATCGCGCTCCTGAAGCAGCAGAACTCCGAGCTGGTGGCCCGTCGCAGCGCGAAGTCAAAGCTCGACAGCGTCAACGCGCACCTCAGCGGCCTGAAGAAGAAGCTGGCGGTCGAGCAGGCTGCGGCCGCGGCCGCAGCTGCGCGCAGGGCGAAGGCGGAGCTCGCGACCGAGCAGGCTACGGCCGAGAGCCAGACCGCGGAGACGGGAAGCCAGGTCAACCAGGACGTCGGCGGCATCGCCGTCAACACCGGCGGCATGGTCCAGGCCCCGGCGGGCGCCCCCGCTGCGGTGAGGGAAATGATCGCTGCGGGCAACGCAATCGCCACCCTGCCCTATATCTGGGGCGGCGGCCACGGCTCGTTCACCGCGGCCGGCTATGACTGCTCCGGCTCGGTCAGCTACGTGCTGGCCGCCGCCGGGCTGCTCAGCGCTCCGGAGGTCTCTGGCAACTTCGAGAGCTACGGCGATGCCGGTCCCGGTAAGTGGGTCACGATCTACGCGAACTCTGGCCACGTCTGGATGGAGATCGCCGGCTGGCGCTTCGACACGGTCGCGCTGTCCGAGGACGGCAGCCGCTGGTCGCAGGGCGGCGGCGAGTTCGGCGGCTTCGTCGTGCGCCACCCGTCCGGACTCTGATCTGCCCCGCTGACCTCTGGTCCGCCCCGCAGCACCCGGCGCCTCTTACCTTTCTCTCACAATCGATTGATTGCGCAATTATTTGCCGCGATTAGATCCCGTGGCAATGAGCACAATCAATACCCCTACACCCGGCGACAGCACGCGGGTCAGCGGCGGCATCGACTGGTGGCGGCCCGAGTTCGTCTTGACACTGCTCGCCGTCATTGGCTTTGTCACGATCCCGATTCGCATCACCACGATCTGGGGCGGCCTGCCCGCACATCCGCTCTTCATCCACGTGCCGGTCGTCCTGATCCCCCTGAGCGTGCTCGGCGCACTCGCCTGCACCGTTCACCCGGCGTGGTTCAAGCGCTACGGCGTCTTACTTTGCGTGGTCGCAATCGTGGCGATGTCATCGATCTTCCTGGCGATGCAGGCCGGCTCCGGGCTGAAGGCGATCATCCAGCCGCAGGGCCAGCTTGCGCACGTGATCAACGAGCACGTCCAGGCTGCCCATGTGCTCGCGGTGCTGTTCACGGTCTTCACCGCGGTCCTGATCCTGACGTTCTCCGCACAGCGGATCGCCGGCGAGGCCGGACCCACGGGCCTGACGGCGGTCGATCGGCTGCTGGCCTCCCCCAAGGCTGCATTTGCGCTGAAGGTCGCACTCGTCATCCTCGCACTCGCAAGCGCGTTCTTCGTCTACCGTGTCGGCGACCTCGGCGCCCGCGCCGTGTGGCTGGGTGGTCGGTAGGGTCGCAGCCGCTTCGATCTCAGCTACCGGTAGCAGACAGCACGTCGAGAGTTGCCTTGATCTCCGCAGTGAGTAGGTAGAGGTCTGTGTCGGATGGTTCGCCCAGGCGCAAAGGATGGAAGCCAAGGTGCTCCCACCAGCTTCGCGCTTGCGCGTGTAGAGCAGTAACGACAACGGCCCGGCAAGCTGCCTTGGCGTTGAGCTCGACGGCGGTCGCAAGGGCGTACGCCACCAAGGCGGTGCCGATACCAAGGCCGCGATAGCGGCGATCGACCCCGAGGCGGCCGAGCAGCAGCGCGGGCACTGGATCCGGGGCCTGCTTAGAAAGCGTCGTCGGTGCGGTGCTGCGGTCGATCGCCGTCATGGCAAGGCTGGCGTAAGCAACTACGCGACACTCAGGGGTAGCGATGACCCAAGTTGCGGCAGTGTCCCGCCGCCGGTTCTGACCGGCATAACGCCGCAGCCACTCATCGAGCTCGACTTCGCCGCAGCTGAAATCACTACGGTCATGCCGTGCCGGGTCCAACGGCTCCGGGCGACGAAACTCAGTCAACCCAACGGAACCGAGGTGAGCGCTGCAGCGCGGCGGCGAGCCGTTCGTTCACCTGGGCGGGCTGAGCCAGCGCCTCGCTAAAGGCCTGCGCGGCCGCCGGCGATAGCTCGATGACCTGGCGCTCGGCAAGCACCTCATCGGCATGTTGAGACGCGGCTTGGAGGACAAACGCCGAGAGGTTCTGATGCGTCGCCTCGGCGGCACGCTCGAGTAGCTGCTTGCGTCGTGGGTCGACGCGAATTTGCAGACGCTGCTCTTTGATCGCGGTCATGTACTTACTATGGCAGTACATCGCGTTAGCGTCAACTGCCCTACGCTTTCTTCGCCGCCGCCAGGATCGCGGCGGCCTTGCCCTGTAGGTCATACATCGTCACCGTCGTTCCGTCGGACTTGAAGGTGACCTTCTTCCCAACGCTCTCGGCGGTGCTGATCGCGGTGGCGCTGCCGGTGCGGCCGTCGCTCGCGCCACCGAACGACCCGATCTCGTCGGCGAGGATGTAGCGCAGCCTGCCCTCCTTGACCATCTGCGCGATCCACTGGGCGGTGACGCTGCTCTCGCGGCCGGAGAAGCCGCCGATGCCGGCTACGTTCTGATCGCCCGCGAGGATCGCCGAGGCAGCCGTGCTCTGGCTCTCGACCGCGACCACGCCACCGCCGTGCGCACGGGCGTACTTGGCCGCCGCCACGAGATCGGCCGAACCGCCGCCGAACCCGCCACCCGCAATCGTGGGGACACCGCCGCCCGTGCCGCCGCTCGGCACGAAGCCGCGGCGAGTGCCACTCGTCGAGCCGCCGGATCCGAACAGCTGACTGACGGTGCCGCCAGCCGCGGCGCCACTGGAGACGTTGCCGCGAGGAGCCGCACCACCGCGCCCGGAGAAACGACCGCTGCCTCCGCTGAAACGACCGGCGCCTGAGCCTGTGGATCCTCCGCGCCCCGAGCGTCCGGGGAAGCCGCCCGCCCTGCCGCCAGATCCGCCGAAACCGCCGGTCGCTGCGCTCTCCGGTCCGCCGGTCGGGAAGGTGCTGCTGGTGGCATAGTCGAGCGTCTGCGCCGCCCAGGAGGCAGGCGCGGCGAAGAGGCCAGCCAGCATCACGACTAGCAGCGGGAGGCGCAGCTTCGGTGAGAGTGCCGTGAGCAGCAGGAGGCTGAGGACGGCAGCGACGATGACGACCGGCGTTGCCCAGCCGGGCGCGCCGGCCGTGTTGTGGAGGACGATCAGCTCGGTGACGGCGCCGCCGATGATCGCGGCCGGCGCGATGATCCGCAGTGCCCACCTACCCTTCGCGACGCCGTACGGCGCGGGTAGCATCTCGCCGACGCCGGCGCCGATCAGCAGCGCTACCCAGGGCGCCAGCATCGACACGTAGTACGGGTGGAAGATCCCAGAGGCGAAGCTGAAGACGATCCCGATCACGACCAGCGTGATCGCGACCGCGAGCAGGAAGCCGGTGCGTCGGTCGCCGCGACGCAGGCGGCTGAGCACCAGCAGCGCGACAGCGACGACAACGGCAAAACCAAGCAGCCAGCCGGCTTGGCTGCCGAGGCTCGAGTCGAGCAGCCGGGAGACCCCGGTCCCGCCGCCGAACGTGCCGCCGGCCCCGCCACCACCGCCGAAGCTTGCCGGACCGCCGGCCTGTCCGTCGATTCGGCCAAGCCCGTTATAGCTGAACACCAGCGACCAGACACTGTTATCGGCGGTCCCCGAGATCCAGGGACGGTCGGCGGCGGGCGTCAAGGTCACGAGGATCGGCCAGGCGAGGCCGACGGCGGCCAGCGCGAGGCCGCCCCACAGGAGCTGTCCGACCATCCGCAAGTTCCCTCGCACGCCCTGCCCCGGCAGCCAGCGTGTCCACAGCCATGCCGCCGCGATCCCCGGCACCAGCATCAGCGCCACACCCATCTTCGCCTCGAAGCCGAGACCGACCATGACGCCGCAGAGCACGATCTGCCGCGTGCGTCCTGTTTCCAGCGCGCGCAGCGCGAACCAGATCGCCGCCACGGACAGCAGTACCAGCAACTCATCCGGGTTGTTGTGGCGACTGACGGCGACGATCGTCGGCGTGGTTGCCAGCGCGAAGCCGGCGACGAACCCACCGGTGCGCCCGAAGTGGTGCCGCACGAGGTCGTAGGCCAGCGCCGCCGCGGCCATCCCCATCAGCGCCTGCGGGACCAGCAGGCTCCAGGAGCTGTAGCCGAAGATGCGTACCGAGAGGGCCTGGATCCAATCCGAGAGTGGCGGCTTGTCGACCGTCATCAGTCCGGCGCGGTCCATCGAGTTGAACAAGAAGTCGTGCCAGCTCGCGGCCATCGACTTGACCGCCGCGGCGTAGTACGTGTTCGCGGTCCCGTTGATCGAGAGATCCCAGAGATTCAGCACCCCGGCGATCGCCAGCACGACCAGCAGCTCGGGGCGCGCGCGCACGCGCGCCAGTGTCGCCGTCAACCGCTTTGGATGTCGGCCGGCACGATGCTCGCGCAGGTCCGGGAATGCCTCGCCCACATGCTCGACGCTCATCAGATCACCCTACTGTCGTCCGCTTGGTCCGCTTGCAACTCATCGAACTCAGCATTTCCGCATCCCTGAAGCTGGCCAGAAGACTTCCGTGAACAAAGCGTTAGGAGCGGCTGACAGGGACGCCGGCAAAAACGAGATGGAAAGGCGCCTGGCGTTAGCCACGACGATGCCAGGCATGGAAATCGCCCTGCATCCAAAACGCGAGGATCACGCTGACGAGTGCCGCGGCGGCCAGGGTCGCGATCTGGCTGATGGCGGTCGCGGGGATGCCGAGCACCGCGAGCAGCGGCAGACTCGCCAGCGCCGGCAGCACCGAGGCGTGGCCGATGCGCAGCTTCCAGAGCGCGAGGCCGAGGTAGTAGAGCGCCGGGGCGCCCAGGCAGACGAGCGCAAAGCCGAGTCCGACGTGTTCGCCGGGGTCTGCGATCGCACGATGGATCGCCACGGAGACGGCGACGGTCGCCGCGATCATCAACGTGTGCGAGTAGGTGTAGCCGGTCAGCAACAGCCGCGGCGTGCGTCCTCGCGGTCCGGCGAGAGCCTCCACTCCAGCCTGCGCGTGACGCAGAAAATAACTCATCGACAGTGCGAACGTCAGCGTGAAGCCGACGGCGAAGCCACCCTCCGACGCAAGCCGGCCGTGCGCTTCGACGGCAGCCTCGCCGAGCCGCAGGATCGTCTCCCCAAACGCCACCATCAGCATGAGCTGGCAACGCTCGGCCAGATGTCGACCCGGAACCTGCCAATCGGCAGTCGGCGTGGCACCAAGCACCGGCACCCAGTAGTGCACGAGCGGCGCCGACAGCGCCACCGCCGCCGCCAGCGCCCACAGCAGCAGACGCTGGTCAGCGCCCGACGTGAGACCGCCGCCGAGCCAGAGCGCGCCGGCCAGCACCGCCCAGGGAACCGCCCGCTGGTAGTGACGCCGCATTGGCGCGAGACGCGGGAAGGCACCAAGCATGAACGTCGCCCACAGTGCCTGCATCGCGACGATCGCGAGCGCAAACCCCAGCCCCTCGCCGTGAAAGGCCTCGAGCACGGTGCTGGCGGCGATGACGCTGGTGGCCATCAGCGCTGCCATCAGCGTGACCACCAGACCGTGCTCAGGGTCGATCCAGCCGGTCGCCCAGGCGGTGTCGTTCCATGCCCACCAAAGAGCTAGCAGCATTACCAGTGTCTGCAGGCCTCCGGCCACCGTCAGGTGGTGATACAGGTATTCGGAGAGCTGCGTAAAGGCGAAGACGTAGACCAGGTCGAAGTACAGCTCCATATGCGTGACCGGCACGGACCCATCGGCGCCACGCGGCCGGAGCACGCTCCGCCGCCAGCTCGCCTGCGCTCGTTTTCTCCCCATCCCCGAGATCATGCCAGCCGCCCGGGCGGGCGCTGCCGGTTCCCGGCGGATCGTCAATCGCTGGTTACAGTTTTAGCTGACGTACCTGAACATCGAAGCCGTCTGGTTCGCGCGGCGCGCTCGCAGCAGCGGGCAGCGCTTTGCCCCGACAGGGCTCCGATCTTGAATCTGACACGGAGAACCTGAAATGTCATCCAACAGCTTTGGCGCCAAAGGTCGGCTGCAGGTTGGCGGCCGCGAGTTCGAGATCTACCGCCTTGATGCTTTGCAGGCGCGGTATGACATCGCGCGCTTGCCGTTTGCGTTGAAGATCCTGCTCGAGAATCTGTTGCGCCATGAGGACGGCGTGGCGATCACCGCCAATGACGTCGAGGCGTTGGCGCGCTGGGACGCGAAGGCCGAGCCCAGCGACGAGATCTCGTTCACGCCGGCGCGCGTCGTGATGCAGGACTTCACGGGTGTGCCGGCGATCGTGGACCTCGCGGCGATGCGCGACGCGATGCAGGCGATGGGCGGCGACCCCGCCAGGATCAACCCGCTGATCCCAGCCGAGCTGGTGATCGACCATTCGGTACAAGTCGACCGCTTCGGCAGCGCCGGCGCGTTCGCGTTCAACGCCGAGCGCGAGCTCGAGCGCAACCAGGAGCGCTACGCCTTCCTGCGCTGGGGCCAGAACGCACTTGACAATTTCAAGGTGGTGCCGCCGGACACCGGCATCGTCCACCAGGTGAACCTGGAGTACCTTGCGCGCGTCGTCTTCGTCGACGAGCAGCAAGGCGCGGACGGCGTGGCGTCCGCCTACCCGGACACGCTGGTCGGCACCGACTCGCACACGACGATGGTGAATGGTCTCGGCGTGCTTGGCTGGGGTGTCGGCGGCATCGAGGCGGAGGCGGCGATGCTCGGCCAGCCGCTGCCGTTGCTGATTCCGCAGGTGATCGGCTTCAAGCTCGAAGGCAGGCTGCCCGAGGGCGCGACCGCCACGGATCTCGTCCTGACCGTGACGGAGATGCTGCGTCAGCGGGGCGTGGTCGGTAAGTTCGTCGAGTTCTTCGGCAGCGGTCTGGCGAGACTGCCGATTGCTGACCGCGCCACGATCGGCAACATGTCGCCGGAGTTCGGCTCCACCTGCGCGATCTTCCCGATCGATCAGGAGACGCTGCGGTATCTGGCGTTCACGGGTCGTTCGCGGGAGCAGATCGAGTTGGTCGAGGCTTACGCGAAGGCGAACCTGCTGTGGCACGACGAGAGCTCCGAGCAGGCAACCTACACCGACGTGCTGAAGCTCGACCTGGGTGACGTGGTGCCGAGCATTTCCGGACCCCGGCGCCCGCAGGACCGGATCGCGCTGACCGAGTCGAAGGCCAGCTTCGAGCGCACCGTCGAGAACTACCTGCCGGTCACCGGCAGCGAGGACGAGGCGCTCAGCGCGACGTTCCCCGCCAGCGACCCGGTAGCCGCCGCCAGCACCGGAACCGTCACATCCGCCGCGCCGCTCACGCTTGCCGACGGGACGGAGACGCAGCTGGACAACGGTGACGTGGTGATCGCCGCGATCACGAGTTGCACGAACACCTCGAACCCGTCGGTGATGCTGGGTGCGGGCCTGCTGGCCCGCAACGCGATCGAGCGCGACCTCAAGGTCAAGCCGTGGGTCAAGACTTCCCTGGCCCCGGGTTCGAAGGTGGTGACCGAGTACCTGGAGCGGGCGGGTTTGAGCGAGTATCTGGATGCGCTCGGCTTCAACCTCGTCGGCTACGGCTGCACCACGTGTATCGGGAACTCCGGGCCGCTACCGGCCGAGATCTCGAAGGTCGTGAATGACCACGACCTCGCGGTCGTCAGCGTGCTTTCCGGCAACCGGAACTTCGAGGGTCGGATCAACCCCGATGTGAAGATGAACTATCTCGCGTCGCCGCCGTTGGTTGTCGCTTACGCGATCGCGGGGACGATGGACTTCGACTTCTACGCGGAGCCGCTGGGTGAGGACCGCCACGGCGAGCCGGTGTATTTGAAGGACATCTGGCCGAGCTCAGGTGAGATCGCGCAGGTCGTCGGCGAAGCGGTCCAGTCGGACATGTTCCGTAAGTCCTACGCATCGGTGTTCGACGGTGATGAGCGGTGGAACGCTTTGGCGGTGCCGGACGGCGAGCTGTTCGCTTGGGATCCGGAGTCGACGTATGTGCGTCAGCCGCCGTTCTTTCAGGGTCTGCCGCGCGAGCCGGAGCCGGTGAGGGACATCGTGGGCGCGCGGGTGCTGGCGGTGCTCGGGGACAGCGTGACGACCGATCACATCTCGCCGGCGGGTTCGATCAAGCCGGGTGGTCCGGCGGCCCAGTACCTGAACGAGCATGGCGTCGAGACCCGGGACTTCAACTCGTTCGGCTCCCGGCGCGGGAACCACGAGGTGATGATGCGCGGCACGTTCGCGAACATCCGCCTGCGGAACCTCCTGGCGCCGGGGACGGAGGGTGGCGTGACCGTCTACCTCGACGATGGTTCGGAAGGGTCGGGTGAGCAGCTGTCGATCTACGACGCCGCGATGCGCTACATCGAGCATCAGATCCCGCTGGTCGTCCTGGCCGGTAAGGAATACGGCTCAGGCTCGTCGCGCGATTGGGCGGCGAAGGGCACGCGGCTTTTGGGTGTGCGGGCGGTGATCGCGGAGAGCTTCGAGCGGATCCACCGCTCGAACCTCGTCGGCATGGGCGTCCTCCCACTGCAGTTCAGAGACGGTGACAACGTCGCCTCACTCGGCCTGACCGGCCACGAACAGTTCACGATCACCGGCCTCGGCGGTGGCGGCAACGTGCCACGGGAGCTGACCGTCAGAGCCGACGGTAAGCAGTTCGACGTGACCGTCCGGATCGACACGCCGATGGAACAGCGCTACTTCCAGCACGGCGGCATCCTGCAATACGTACTACGCGGGCTGCTCGAGGCATGAGCGCCACGCAACGAGTGTCCGGGTCGGTCGGCGCGATCGCGCCGACCGACCCGAGGCCGGTCCCGACCCTGCTGCTGTTCGACATTGACGGCACCCTCGTCGCCGGTGCGTCGCACCTGCACGCGCAGGCGTTGCACGATGCGATCAAGCAGGTTCACGGTGTCGATGTGCGCCAGGCGCGCGCCGACGGCGTCGTCATCTCACCCGCAGGCCGCACCGACAACGAGATCGCGCGCTTACTGCTGCAGGCGGTCGGCGTCGGCCAGCAGCAGATCGACGCGGGCGCCGGCGCGGTGGAGGCTGCCACCTGCGCCCGTTACGACGAGCTCTGCCCCGCGGATATCAGCGAGCTGGTACTGCCCGGCATCGCCAAGTTGCTCGCCTGGCTGGCTGCGCAGGACAGCGCGCGCCTGTCCCTGGTGACAGGCAACTTCGAGCCGGTGGCCCGGCGCAAGCTGGGCGCCGCCGGCATCGGCAAGTACTTCCGGCCGGACGAAGGTGGCTTTGGCTCCGACTCCGAGCTGCGGGCGGAGCTGCCGGCTTTCGCCCGACGGCGTTCCGGCACCCGGGCCGGCTATGAGCAGCCGTGGCCGGCGCAGCGCGCGATCGTGATCGGCGACACGCCCCGCGACATCGCCTGCGCTCGCGCCGACGGGGTCCGCTGCGTCGCAGTCGCAACCGGCCGCTACAGCGTTGACCAGCTCTTAGATGCCGACGCGGTCGCCGCCGATGCGTACGAGCTGCAACCAGTGCTCGCGCGGCTGCTCTGACCACTTCCTGATGGGTTGCCCCGGTCTGGCGGCCCGCTGGCCGCCGGACCGGAGGCTGCGCCACTGTACGGCCTTGCTCGCACCTTTCTTTGTAAGTCCGGCTACGCATGCGATAGCTGCACTGACAAAAAGACTTACCGAGAGCGCCTAGAGGAGTGGTTCCAGGGGCCGTGGAGCCCGGGCAAGGGGTTGGCTAGGGCTGTGGAGCCCAAGTAGGGGCCGTCGGGGACGCGGAATCCGTAAAAGTCCGAAAGCCGTTTTGATTGCCGGCGTGTTTCGGAGTTTGTCGGGATATAGCCGTAAAGGTCCGAAAGCCGGCGGGCCGGCAAACGGTTTTCGGACTTTTACGGGTCGACGGCGCCGCAGCCGAGAGGGGCTTGTCGGCTGTGGCCGGTCGACGGCGCCCCAGCCGATGGGCCGACGGCCGACCTCCGACAAGAACCCCTGGCCACGGAACCACTCATCTACGCCTCGGACGTGGTGCTCGCCGCCGCAACCGCCACGAGGTCGTCGGTCTCCGGGGTCTGCAGCGGGAAGTGGCATGCCGCTTGGTGCTGGCCGCCGAAGCTGCGCAACGGCGGCTCGACCTCAGCGCAGATGTCCTGCGCGTAGGGACAGCGGGTCCGGAAGCGGCAGCCGCTCGGCGGGTTGATCGGGCTCGGCAGCTCGCCCTCGATGCCAACGTCGCTCTTCGCCTGCTCGGCGACCGGGTCCGGCAGCGGGATCGTCTTGATCAGCGCCTCGGTGTAGGGGTGCGCGGGACGGCGGTAGATGTCGTCGCCGGTACCGGTCTCGACGATCTTCCCGAGATACATCACCCCAATGCGATCGGCGAGGTACTTGACCACGGCAAGGTCGTGCGAGATCACCACCGACGCCATCTGCCGCTCCGCCTGTGCCCGCTTCATCAGGTTCAGCAGCTGCGAGCGGATCGAGACGTCGAGCGCTGAGACCGGCTCGTCGGCAACCAGCACCTTCGGCTCGAGCATCAGCGCCCGCGCAAACGCGATCCGCTGGCGCTGACCGCCCGAGAACTCGTGCGGGTAGCGCTCGAGCGCGTTCAGCGGCAGTCCCACCTCGTCGATCAGGCTGTGGACACGCTCATCCTGCTCGCGACGCGAGCAGGCGCGTTGGATCGCAAGCGGCTCCCGCAGGATCGCGTCCACACGCATCCGCGGGTCGAGCGATCCGTACGGGTCCTGGAACATCATCTGCAGATCGCGCCGCGCTCGTTTCAGCGAGCGCCCACGGCTCTTATAGACCTCGACGCCATGCAGCTTGATCTGGCCGGCGCTCGGCTGCTCGATGCCGACGATCAGCTTGCCGAGCGAGGTCTTGCCGCAGCCGGACTCGCCGACCAGGCCGAACGACTCGCCGCCTGAGACGTGCACGGTGATGTTTGAGACTGCCTTCACCGAAGCGCCGCGGCGCCGCATGACCGAGCTGGCCCGAACCGGGTACTCGAGCACAACGTCGTCGATCTCCAGCAGCGGCTCGGCACCGCCGGCCTGCGCGGGTGCCGCGACCGTAGCCGGAGCGGGCTCGCTGACGACTGAAACGTCGGCGGCGGTCGCCGACCCGGCCGGTGCCGACGCGCTCTCCGTCGCTGCGGCGGGTTGCGCCCCGGCCGGCGCCTGCCGGGCTGGCACCGCAGGCGTCAGCGTGTCCAGCTTCGTCGGCCCGTCGACCGGGTGCCAGCAGGCGAACGTATGGTCAGGGGAGCCGGTTAGCGGCGGTGCCTCGGCAAGGCAGTGCTCGGTCGCGAACCGGCAGCGCGCGGCGAAGCGGCAGCCGGTCGGCGGACGCGTCAGGTCCGGCGGCAGGCCGGGGATCGTCATCAGCGGCAGCGAGCTGTCCTGCTCGAGCCGCGGGATCGAGCCGAGCAGCGCTTGCGTGTACGGGTGCCGCATCGCGCTGAACAGCTCCTCGCTGGAGGCGGTCTCGACGATCTGCCCGGCGTACATCACATTGACGCGCTTGGCCCGACCGGCAACCACGCCCATGTCGTGAGTAACGAGCAGCGTCGCCATGCCGAGTCGCTGCTCGAGCCCGTCCAGCACCTTCAGGATCTCAGCTTGGATCGTCACGTCGAGCGCGGTCGTCGGCTCGTCCGCCAGCAGGACCTTCGGCTCGCAGGCCAGTGCGATCGCGATCATCACGCGCTGCCGTAGGCCACCGGAGAGCTGGTGCGGGAAGTCCTTCAGCCGCTCCCTCGGCTGCGGCATGCCCACCAGCTCCAGCACCTTGAGCGCCCGGTCGAGCGCCTCCTTCCGGCTGGCGCCGAGGTGCAGGCGCACCGGTTCAGCGACCTGCTCGCCGATCGACTTGGTCGGGTTCAGCGAGGACAGCGAGTCCTGGAAGACCATCGAGATCTCGTTGCCGCGGATCTTCCGCAGTTCGCTCTCGGAGAGCTGCAAGAGATCACGCCCGCCGAACTGCAGCGCGCCCGAAACGACATGGCCGCCGTTCGGGAGCAGTCCGAGGATCGACAAGCCGAGGATCGACTTGCCGCAGCCGGACTCGCCGACGAGGCCGAGCGTCTCGCCTTCGTCGATCCAGAGGTCCACGCCGTCGACGGCGTGGACGGTGTCGTGCGCCAGGTGGATCTCGGTCGTGACGCCCTTGGCTGTAAGTGCTCTGTTGGCCATCAGCGTCAGCGCGGCTAGCGGGTGAGCCTCTTATAGGTCAGACGGTGCGGGCGGTCGGCCGCCGCGCCGAGCTGCTCGCGCCGGAATTCCTCGTAGGCCTCGAAGTTCCCCTCGAACCAGCGCACCTGCGAGTCACCCTCGAAGGCAAGTACGTGAGTGGCGATCCGATCGAGGAACCAGCGGTCGTGGGAGACAACCATGGCGCAGCCGGCGAAGTCGAGCAGGGCCTCCTCCAGCGCCCGCAGCGTGTCGACGTCGAGGTCGTTCGTCGGCTCATCGAGGATCAGGAAGTTGCCGCCGCTTGCCAGCAGCTTCGCGAGATGCAGGCGGTTGCGCTCGCCGCCAGCGAGCTTGCCGACGCGCTTGCTCTGGTCGGCCCCCTTGAAGTTGAAGCTCGCGGCGTACTGATGGGAGTTGACCTTGCGGTCGCCGAGCTGCATCTGCTCAAGGCCACCGGAGATCTCCTCCCAGACTGTCTGCTCGGGGTCGAGGCCCTCGCGCAGCTGATCGACGTAGGCGAGCTGCACGGTGTCGCCGAGACGGACCCTGCCCGCGTCGGGCTGCTCCTGGCCGGTGAGCATCCGCATCAGCGTGGTCTTGCCGGCGCCGTTCGGGCCGATCACACCGACGATCGCGGTCGGCGGCAGGGTGAACGAGAGATCGTCGATGAGCAGCCGTTCACCGAACGACTTACGCAGGTGCTCGGCCTCGACGACCACGTTGCCGAGCCGCGGCCCAGCGGGGATGTGGATCTGGACCTGGTCGAGCTTGACGTTGCGGTCCTCCGCCAGCAGCGCCTCATACGCGTTCAGCCTGGCCTTCGGCTTGCTGCGGCGGGCGGAGGCGCTGAGCCGGACCCATTCGAGCTCGCGGTCGATCGTGCGCTTGCGAGCGGTCTCCTGGCGCGACTCCTGCTCAAGCCGCGCCCGCTTCTGATCGAGCCAGCCCGAGTAGTTGCCCTGGTACGGGATGCCGCGGCCGCGGTCGAGCTCGAGGATCCAGCCGGCGACATTGTCGAGGAAGTAGCGGTCGTGGGTGACCGCGACAACCGTGCCCTTGTAGTCCTGCAGATGATGCTCGAGCCAGGCGACCGACTCCGGGTCGAGGTGGTTGGTCGGCTCGTCCAGCAGCAGCAGGTCCGGCGCGCTCAGCAGCAGCCGGCAGAGCGCGACCCGGCGGCGCTCGCCACCGGAGAGCTGGCTGACCTCGGTGTCCGGCGGCGGGCAGCGCAACGCGTCCATCGCGATCTCGAGGTTCGTGTCGAGGTTCCAGCCGTCGACAGCGTCGATCTGCTCCTGCAGCCGCGCGAACTCGTCGGCGGTCTCGTCCGAGTAATTCGCGGCAAGCTCGTTAAAGCGATCGAGTAGCTCACGCACCTCGTGAACGCCGTCCTCGACGTTGCCGCGAACGTCTTTCTCCGGGTCGAGCTGCGGCTCCTGCGCCAGCAGCCCGACGCTGGCGCCGGGCGCGAGCTGCGCCTGGCCGTCGTACTCATGGTCGAGTCCGGCCATGATCCGCAGCAGCGTTGATTTGCCGGCGCCGTTATAGCCGATCACACCGATCTTCGCGCCCGGGAAGAACGACAGCGAGATGTCGCTGAGGACCTGCTTGTCCGGCGGATGCCGCCGCGAGAGCTTGTAGGTCGTGTAGATGTACTGCCCTTGAGCCACGGCCAGAGCGTAGTGGAAGGTGATCCGGAACCACAGCAACCGGCAGCTGCGCTTGGCCTGCCACACATGGTCCTTCCATACAAGGACCTACTATGAAAGGCCCCCCTATAGGAAGGCGACGCTACCATCAGGATATGCGCGAGATGATTGACCGCGACGCCGAGGCGCGAGTACTGCGCGATGCGGTCGCGAGCGCACCATCGCTCGTGATTCTGGTCGGACGTCGGCGCGTGGGTAAGAGCTTCTTGCTGGCACGCACCCTGGATCGTCCCAGGGTCGTCAGCTTCCAAGGGGACGAGCAGGGTGAGGCGCAGCAGCTCGTCTTGCTAGCGCGCGAAGCCGGGCGTGTGCTGCTTGGCACCGAGGCATTGTCGTTCGGGTCCTGGGACCAGGCGCTGCTTTTCTTCGGAGAGCGGGCAGCCAGCGAGCCTTTGACGCTGATTCTCGACGAATTCCAGTGGATGAAATCGGCAACGCCTGCACTCGACTCGATCATCCAAAGACATTGGGACCGCTGGGATCGCGATGGAGTGCCGATCACACTTGTGCTCAGCGGCAGCGCTCTAACGCTCATGGATAGCCTGCTCAAGCCAGGCGCACCGCTTTACGGCCGCGCCACCGCGCGCCCGCACCTACAACCGCTGGACTACCTGCATGCAGGTGAGTTCGCCCACACGACAAACCCAGTGCAACTGCTGCGACGCTGGGCTGTTCTCGGCGGGGTTCCTCAGTACAACATCTGGGGCGGCGACGGAACTGCCGAGACGGTCATCAAAAACCACATCCTCGCGAATGACACCCCCCTTTACGATGACCCTCGCCACCTGCTCCGTGACGGTGAAGGCATTCGCGATCCAGGGACCTACCTCTCGATCCTGCAGGCGATCGCTCAAGGCGCGAGCAGCCATAATGAGATCGCCCAGCACTCCGGCGCCTCAGCGAAGAACCTCCCGGACAAGCTCGCGCGACTCGAGGACCTCGGTTACATCGAGCAGCGCGCGCCGCTCGGCCTCGATGGCCAGGCCGCGCGCCCGGTATACGCGATCGAGGACCCGTACTTTCGGTTCTGGTTTCGCTACGTCCTACGCAACCGCAGCCGCCTCGAAAGTGGACGAGTCGATGAGGTGTACACGGAGATCGCCGCTGACTTCGACAACCTGATGGGATTCGCCTTCGAGCAGTGCTGCCGCACCTGGGTGAAATTGCGAGCAAGCGAGACGCTGACCGGCGCGCCGCAACGGGTCGGCTCCTGGTGGTCGCGCAAAGGCGACGTCGAGATCGACGTAGTAGGAGTCAGGCAACACCGCTATGTCCTGGTTGGCGCGGTCAAGTGGCGCAAGACAGTTGACTCGGACGTCCTTGGCGATCTCCTCCAGCAACAGGCCGCACTCGGCGTGGCGGCACGCAAGGCGAACCTGTTGGTGTTCGCAAGGTGCGGCTTTACCGATCGCATGATGAGTCGCGCCGCCGAGGAAGGCGTCCAGCTCCTGACGGCCAGCGACCTATACGGCTGAGACCCGGTTGTCGGACTGCCAGCGGACGTTGCCATCGATCGCGGCGTGTGGCCGAGAGACGACCTTCAGCAGTGCCGCTACATCCTCGTCGCCGTAGCCGTCAGCGTGAGCGGCCACAAGCTGCATCAGGCCGGCGGCGCCCACCGGGACCGGAACGCCAGCGCGGGCAGCGGTATCAGCGGCAAGCCGGAGGTCCTTCAGGGCGAGGTCCACCCGGAAGCGGCGCTCGAAGTCGCCCGCGAACATCTGCGGCAGCCGGCGCGCACACTGGTTGGACCACCCGCCCGTGTCCTTCAGCGCGCTGGTGAAGTCGTCATCGCTGATCCCGCACGCACGGCACAGCGCGTAGCCCTCGGCAAGCACCGCGAGGTTGCTCATACAGATCAGGTTCGACGCAATCTTGAACGAGGTCGCGGCGCCAACCGAGCCGAAGCGATGGACGTTCTGGCCGATGCAGCTGAAGATCGGGTCAAGCTCGTCGAGCAGCTCCGGCGCGCCGCCCACGAACAGCGGCAGCGTCCCGGCGGCCGCCTCCGCCGGGCCGTTCCCCAGCGAGCATGCGACGAAGCCACGACCGCTCGCCGACTGCAGCTCCTCGAGCTGCTGGGCGGTGCTCGCATCAACCGTCGAGACATCCATCCAGATCGCCTGCTCCGGCAATGCCGGAGCTGCCTCGTGGTACACGGACAGCACTGTCTCCGGATACGGCAGGCTGGTGATCACCAGCTGCGCGCTTGCCACGGCGGCAGGCACCGAGACCGCGTCACGAGCCCCGGCCTGCAAGCAGCGGCGCATCGCCTCCGGCTCCAGGTCGAAGACCGTGACGGAGAACGCTTCTTCCCGGGCGAGGTTCGCGGCGATGCCGCCGCCCATCTTCCCGACGCCGATGACGGTGATTCGCTCGATCATGCTGCTCGCCACTCCCTTGCTTCCGGTCGTCAGCAAAACAAAGACAATCAACAAACTACACTTTTCGTCGCGTCCGCCACACTACCGCCGCGGCGCGACAGTCGCAGCGTCGTCAGAACCCCGCCGGATGCCGGACGACGAAGCCGCTGTCCGACCGCACCAGCGGGTGCCAGCCGATCCCGGCCGGTCCGGGCGGTGGCCCGACTACGCGGCAGTTGCAGCCGGCTCAGTGACCTGCATGTAGACGCCGGGACCGGTCGGCACTGGAACCGGCTCCCCGTCGCTGGCAAGGCCGTCAAGGTGCAGCGCGATCGCCTCGCGCATGTTTGCGATGGTCTTGGTCACGGTCGCGCCGGTGCTCACGCAGCCAGGTAGATCGGGCGACCACGCCGAGTAGTTCGTGCCTCGCCCATCGCCTTCGATCAAGATCAGATAGCTGCCGGGATCAATGCTCATTTCAGGCCAGCCTGCTCGAGGATGCTTGCTGCGGCCTTAGGGTGCAGGGTATCGCCCGGATAACCCGCAATCGTGACTCTGCCAGGCTTGCTCGGATGCTTGAACTGCCGGTGACTGCCTCGCTGTGTGACCTGCTGCCAACCGTCGGACTCGATCAGGCGAATCGCGTCACGGACTTTCATCACAGCCCTTCTGGGTGGCGGACGACGAAGCCGCCGTCCGAGCGCACCTTCGGATGCCAGCCGATCCCCGCCTGACCGTCACCAGTTCCGGCTGCGTTGTGGGTATCCCAACGCAGACCGGCGACATACATGAACACGTGGCCGGCACTGGCGTAGATCGTCACCCAGCGCCCCGGACCCGGCTTCCCCCACGTCTTGAAGTCGCCGGAGGTCATGTCGACGCTGGCCGCCAGCAACCCGCCGCCCCAGAGCAGGTGCGCGGCGCTCGAGGAGCAGTCATAGGCGGGCGCGACCTCGCTCAGCGGCAGGCCGTGGCCGCCGCCGAAGACGTAGGGCTTGCCGGCGATCGCATTGCCGGCGGCGATGATCGCGATCACCGCCGCCGGGGCGCCGGCAGGCGCCTGTGCCTGGCCATCGGGCAGCAGCTTCGCCTTCGGGCCGGCCGTCAGCGACACGTCGCCCTCAGCCTCCTCGCAGTAGTCCGCCAGCAGCGAGTCCTCGGCGGCTCCGGCACCGGACCTCCCGACAGCGGTGGTCCCGGTGCCAGTGGTCCCAGTAGCGGTGGTCCCGGTGGCGGTCTCGCCGCCCGCCGCAGTGTCGACGGCCCCGGCCTCGCCGGCGGCTCCGGACACACGCTCGACTCTCACGAGACCTGACCACCGGCCGTTCCGGTACGGGATGCCGAGCCGCTCCGCGAGCTGCCACCAGAGGTCGATCGCGCGCGCATGGCCGGCGATCGGCCCGCCACCTGAGCCGATGTCCTCCTTATCGGCGATCACCGAGCGCGCACCCCAGCTGATCCGCAGCGCCGTGCCATACGGCAGGCCACCGAGCGCGTCGGCAGCCTGGAAGGTGCTGCCGCCAAGCTCCGCGAAGCTGTCCGGATCGGCCAGCAGGTTGACACCCGAGGCGCCGGTCGTGCCGCTGGTCGGATCGCCGGGACCACCGTATTCGGTCGCGCCGACGAGCACGCCGGCGGCGGCCGAGCCGACGGCGATCGTGGAGGCTGGGCCCTCCGCTTCCTGCTCGCAGCTTGCCAGCGCTCCAGCTTGGCCCAGCAACGGCAGCATCAAGACGCCGCCGAGTGCCAGCAGCAGGAATCCGGCGAGGGCAGCGCAGACCACCATCACCTTGCCGTAAGCCAAGCGCCTGCCGCCCATGCCCGGACCCTAAAGCGGCGCGGGCCGGAGCGGGCCGCTTTGTGCAGACTTAGCACCTACTGCGTCGGATTGGCACCCGGAGGTCACACTCTTGCGAGACCCGGTGACGGGCGCGCCCTCGCTACCTTTTGCAGAGTGGCACGCGTCTTTGACCTTGAGCAAGCTCTGCTCCTTCTGGAGCTCGAGGCGCCGTTCGATAAGCGCCAGGTTCAGCTCGCGCGTCGCCAAATGGCGAAGCGCTGGCACCCGGACATCGCACCCGCCGGTCGCCAGAACGAACACCAGCGCCATCTGCAGGCGATCAACGAGGCTGCCGACCAGCTTGAGCAGCTGGCCGAGTCCTCGCGCGGCGGCACCGTCAGCCGTGCTGCCGTCAAGGTCTCCAGCCAGGCCGCCCAGCGCGCGCGTGAAGAGGAAGGGCGTCGCGCCTACGAGGCCGAGCAGCGCGCCCGCGCCTACGAGGCCGAGCGCGAGCAGCACGACCCGTTCGGCTCGCGCGTGCCCGATCACTCTGTGGTGCATCGCTACGCGCGCTGCCTCTCCTACCCCGAGTGGGGCGTCGGCAGCGTCACCGGCATCTACTTCTCCGGTGACGGCGACAACGTTCAACAGTGGGCGCGCATTTCCTTCAACCTCGGCGTGCGCACCGTGCCCGCCGGCTCGCTGCAGTTCGTCGACTTCAGTCGGCCCGATCCCGGCGCCGACCGCGTGCAGCGGTTCATGATCGCCGCCCAGCACGCGCTGGCGGAAGGCGACGCCGCGCTAGCCGCGCGCCGGCTCGTCTACGCCCGCGACGCCGCGCCACGCGACCCAGCGGTGCTCCGACTCCTGACCGTCGCGTTCTGGCAGTCCGGCAACCTATCCGCCGCCGCCCGAGCCGCACGCGATTGGGCGCGAGCCGAGCGCGACCGGCCCACCGCCGAGCGCTACGCATCGCGGATCTACGAGGACATGCGAGCCTTCGACCTCGCGATCGAGACCGCCGAGCACCTAACCGAGCGCTTCCCCGACGATGTCTCGGGCTGGAGCCGCGTCGGCCGGCTGCGGCTGCGGGTCGGGCGCGTGAGCGAAGCAATCGACGCGCTACGCCAGGCGCATAATCTGGAGCCGTCCGCCGAGGTCCTGCTCGACCTCGCGCTCGCCCACCATCTCTGTGGCGACATCGGCGCCGAGGTCTCGGCCGCGCATGCCGCCACCCGGCTCGAGCCGGAGTCGCCCCGGGCGTGGTCGTCATACGCGCATGCGCTGGCCCGCACAGCTCGTATCCAGGAGTGCCTCGCAGCGTGCGATCACGCGCTCTCGCTTGGTCACGACCCTGAGGTCAGCGACCTCTCGCGACGAGTACGGGAAATGGCGCCAGCCGCAATCGAGCAGCAGAGCGCCGCTGCGGTCTGACCGCAGGTCGCTGGCCGGCCCCGCTCCGGCGATCAGCCCCGGCTCGGTCCTCCGGGCTCAGGGCGATCGCCGTCAGTGCCCGTCGGGCGCATCGGACGACTCGCTCAGAACGCCGAGCAACTCGCCGACGCGGCAGACCAGCAGGCGCTCTTCTTCGATTTCGACCCAGACGCCGGCCGCCGCCGGAAACACGACATGGTCACCGGGAGAGACCGGCATCTTGATGCCAACCTGGTTCCACCAGTCGAGGCCGGGACCGACCGCGAGCACGATGCCATGCTGGGGCGGCGGCTCGTCGCTGCCTGGTGGCACCAGCAGACCGGAGCGCCGCACACGATCGGGATCAAGCTCCTTAATGACGATTCGGTCGAACAGTGGGCGTAGGTCATGACGCATCGCAATCGATGCTAGCTAGAGAGACCTGTCGCCGGTTGTGACGCGTAGCTACCACCACGCAGCGTGTCGGCGAGGATCTCGAGGATGTGGCGGTATGGCTTGCCGGTCGCTCGTGCCATGCCGAGCTCGCAGGTGCGGTTGAGCGAGGCGTGGACGGCGCTCCCCGCGGCGGCCACGGCGGCTGCCTCCGCCGCGGTCGCCGCCGCCGTCAGCTCCGGGTGCAGCATCCCACGATCGCCGGCAAACCCGCAACAGCCCCACTCGTCGGGGACGATAACCTCCGTCGCCGCAGCCTCCGCCACCCGCTGCAGCGATCCATTGATGCCCATTCGCGTGGAGGAGCACGTCGGGTGCAGCGTCAGCGAGGTCACCTTCTCGCCGGCGGGCAGCTTCGGGAGCACGACATCGGCGACGAACTCGACGGCGTCGAGCACGCGGATGTCCTGCTCTCCCGCCGCTTCGACGAGGATCTGGAGCCCCTCCGTGCAGGAGGACCCGTCGCAGACCACGGGCAACTCGCCGCCACGGGTCGCCCGCCGCAACGACGCCGCTACGCGCCGTTTCATCACCTCGTAGCCGCCATGCAGGCCCTTCGACTTCCACGGCGTGCCGCAGCACAGCGACGGCAGGTCGTCAGGCGTGGTGAGCGCCACGGCGGCACGCGCGCAGAGCTCACGCAGCGCCTGCGAAACACCACCGCTGCCCGGCTCGGCGGGCCCGAACATCGTGCCCATGCAGCTTGCGAAGTAGACGGCGTCGGCCTGAGCGTCAGCGGCGCGCGCGCTCGCGCGCCGCCTTCTGCCCCCGCCCGGCAGACCAGCGCTGTAGCGGGGCACGATATCCGCGCCAAGCAGCGCACGGCCGGCGACGGTCGCGCCTCCCGGCAGCACGGTGGGAACCGCGCGAGCCAGCGACAGCGCCACCGACGCTGTGCGGGTGGCACCGTCCCAGTGCCGGGCCGCGAACTTCCAGCCGGCCGCGAGCGCCGCCGGCTGGCGCTCCCCACGCAGCCGCCTGACGAGGTCCCCCGTGTTGATCAGCAGCGGGCAGGCCGTCCCGCACATCCCGTCGACGGCACAGGTCTGCACGCCGTCGTACGCGTAGTCCCGGCGCAGCTCATCCAGCAACGGCAGATCGCCGGCGCGTGCGGCGATGGCGATCTCCCGCCGCAGGGCGATGCGCTTGCGCGGCGTCAGCGTCAGGTCGCGGCTGGGACAGACCGGCTCGCAGTAGCCACACTCGACGCAGCGGTCGACCTCCGGCTCGACGGTTTGCACGCGCTTCAGGTTCCGGACGTGCGCCATCGGATCATCGCTGATCAGCACGCCTGGGTTCAGCAGCCCGTCCGGGTCGATCAGTTCCTTGACCTCGCACATCACCGCATAGAGCTCGTCGCCGTACTGACGGTGGACGAACGGCGCCATGATCCGGCCGGTGCCGTGCTCGGCCTTGAGCGTGCCGCCCCGGGAAAGCACGAGCCTCACCATGTCTTCGGTGAAGGCCTGGTAGCGCTCGAGCGACTGCGTCGCGTCGAACTGCTCATTGAGCATGAAGTGGATGTTGCCGTCCTTCGCGTGGCCGAAGATCACGCTGTCCTCGTAGCCGTGCGCGTCGAACAGGCGCGAAAGCTCGGTGCAGGTGACGAGCAGCCGCTCGACCGGCACGGCGATGTCCTCGAGCAGCGCCGTCGTCCCGGAGCGCCGGTTGCCCTCGACGGTCGTATACAGGCCCTTGCGGATGGTCCAGAGCTGCGAGCGGGTGGCGGCGTCGGTGGTCAGCTCGGCGTCCAGCGCCAGTGGCAACGTCGAGATCAGGCGCTCGGCCGACTCGGCCTTCTCGGCAAGGTCGGCGGCGGTCCGCTGCTGGTGCTCGACCAGCAGCGCCGCGTGATTCTCGACGGTGAGCGCCAGCAGCTCCGGCGTGGCCGCGGGGTCGCGCTGGGCGACGCGCAAGCTGGTCGCGTCCATCAGCTCGATCGCCGCAAAGCCCCCGTCGACGATCGCCGGCAGCGCCGCGGTCGCCGCGGCAAGGTCGGGGAAGATCAGCAGGCCGGTGGCGACGTGCTTGCTGACCGGCAGCGTGCGGAAGCGCGCCTCGGCAACGAACGCGAGCGTGCCCTCGCTGCCGATCGCCAGATGCGCGAGGATGTCGACCGGCCGGTCGTAGTCGACGAACGAGTTGACGCCATAGCCCATCGTGTTCTTGATCGCGTAGAGCTGCGCGATGATCCGCAGCGACTCCGGGTTGGAGCGCACGCGGTCGCGGAGCTGCTCGAGCCCGGCGTAGATCTCCGGCTCGGCCTCGTGCAGGCGCTCATCGGCGTCGGCCGCGCCGGTATCGATCAGTGTGCCGCTCGGCAGGACGAGCACCGCGGAGTCGAGCGTCCGGTAGGTGTTGGCGGAAGTGCCGCAGCACATGCCGCTCGAGTTGTTGGCGACGACGCCACCGATCGTGCAGGCGATCTCGCTTGCGGGATCCGGCCCGAGCTTGCGGCCGTAATGCAGCAGGCGCGCGTTCACCGCCCTGACCGTCGCACCCGGCTGCGCGCGGACGAGCGCGCCGTCGTCCTGCACGGTGATCCCGCGGAAGTGCTGCCGCGTGTCGATCAGGACACCGTCCGTGCCGGCCTGGCCGCTGAGGCTCGTGCCACCGGAGCGGAACGTGACCGTGGCGCCGGCGCGGCGCGCCGCCCGCAGAGTCGCCGCGAGCTCCTCCGCGTCGTGCGCCGTAACGACCGCCTGCGGGACCAGCAGGTAGTGAGAGGCATCGTGTGCCGCAGCCAGCCGGTCGGAAGCGCGGACGCCGACGTCCGCGCCCGTGGTCCGCAGCTCACGAATCAAGGCAGGATCGAGGTCAGGCAGCCTCGGCGAGCCAGCGGGGGTAACGGCAGTTGCACTCACGACGGACCTTCTCTCATCTCAAGCCGGCACCACTCGAGCGGCCAGCGACTCCCTGGGACGTTAGTGCCCTGGACGGAACCCCGCGAGCCGCTCGACCAGCACATCTGAGCTGCCCAATGCCAGCAGCCGCCCCGCCACCAGCAGGTACGACTCGTCCGCCGCAGCCGCCCAAATCGCGTTGACGCGTCCGAGCACATCACGGTAGTGGCGTCCGAGCGCGCTGACGGGCACCACCCCGAGGCCGGTCTCGTTGCTGACGGCGATCGTCAGCCCCGGCCGCCGTGCTGCGGCTGCGGCGGCCGCGGCGGCCGCAGCCAGGACGTGCGGCTCGTCCGAACCCTCCATCAGGTTCGAGACCCAGACGGTCAGATCGTCGAGGATGGCGCAGCTCCCGGGTGGAGTGTCGGCAAGCGCGCCAGCGACGTCCAACGGCTCCTCGATCGTCTGCCAGCCCGCCGGTCGATCGGCGCGATGCCGCGCGATCCGGTCGGCCATGTCGCCGTCGCGGGCCTCGGCGGTCGCGATCACGACCACCGGCTGCGGCTGCGCGCCGGCGATGCGTTGCGCCAGCGCCGATTTGCCACTGCGTGCGCCGCCCAGCAGCACGATCAGCATCGCCGGCTCCCGGTCATCGGGCCTTGCCCACTTGACGCGGCCGCGTCGGCAGCACAATGATGTCACCGTCCTCTTCGAGCACGCGTACCTCGGCCCCGTAGCAACGCGCGATCAGCTCCGGTGTGAGCACCTCCCGGGCCGAGCCCTGGATGACGATCCGACCGCTTTGCATCATCGCCAGGCGGTCAGCGTACTGGCCCGCCAAGGTGATGTCGTGCATCGCCGAAATGATCGTCAGCTCGTCACCGCGCCGCAGCTCGTCGAGCAGCTCGAGGGCCTCCTGCTGGCGGCCGAGATCGAGTGCCGAGGTCGGCTCGTCGAGCAGCAGGATCGGCGCCTGCTGGGCGAGTGCCCGCGCGATTACGACACGTTGACGCTCGCCGCCGCTGAGCGAGCCGAGCTCGCGCTCGGCGAACGCCTGCAAATGCAGTCGCTCGATGACCGTGGCCGTCACCACGCGGTCGTGCTCGCTCTCACTGCCGAGGTAGGAGATGTGTGGTGTGCGACCGAGCAGAATGTACTCGGCGACAGTCAGCGCCGCGGGCGTCTGCGGCAGCTGCGGCACGAGCGCGACAGTTCGCGCCAGCATCCGGTGCTGACGGGCGGCGTAGCTCTCTCCCTGGAGGCGGATCGAGCCACGAGCGGGGATGAGTCCCGTGATCGCGCGTAACAAGGTGGTCTTGCCAGCGCCGTTCGGACCGATCAGCCCGATCCACTCGCCGGGCGCGACGCGCAGCTCGATGTCCGCGAGGATCTCTTTGCCGGCGAGCCGGGCCGACACCCCGGACAGCTCCAGCGCCGGCGTCATATCGACGGTGGCGCTCACATCCCCACCCAGCGGCTGCGGCGCAGCACGATCGCGAAGAACGGCGCGCCGGCGAACGCGGTGACAACGCCGATCGGCACCTCCGACGGCGACAGCAACATCCGCGCGAGCACGTCCGCGAGGATCAGGAAGCCGGCGCCGATCAGCAGCGCAAGCGGCATGATCGCCCGGTAGCTCGAGGAGGCCATCAGCCTGATCGCGTGCGGGACGATGATGCCGACGAAGCCGATCAGCCCGCTCACGGCAACCGCGGCTGAGGTCCCGACCGTCGCGACCAGCACAATCACCCCGCGGGCGCGCCGCACGTTCAGCCCCAGCGCCCTCGCTTCCTCGTCGCCGACGCTGAGCACGTCGAGCACCCGCCGGTGGGCAATGAGGACGGCGATGCTAACCCCGATCCACGGCAGCGTCAGTACGACGCTGTGCCAGGTCGCGCCGGCGAAGCCACCAAGCATCCAGGCGTAAACCTGCTGCACGGTCTGCGCCTGACGCTGCTGCAGGAAGGTCTGGATCGCGCTGAGGAAGGCCGCGACCGTGACACCCGCCAGGATCAAAGAGCCGGTGCCGCCGCCGCGTCCCACCGAGCCGCCCAGCGCAAACGCCGCCGCGACGGCGACCAGGCCGCCGACGAAGGCGGCCAGCGGCAGCATCTCGCCGCCGGCGGAGTGCGGGAACAGCGCAATCACCACGGTCGCGCCCAACCCCGCGCCCTGGGAGACGCCGAGCAGGTAGGGATCGGCAAGCGGGTTATGGAAAGTTCCCTGGTAAGAGGCACCGGCAACCGCGAGCATCATCCCGACCAAGCCTCCGAGCGCGACCCGCGGGGCCCGGATCTGCCAGATGATCGCGCCCTGGACCTGGTTCAGCGGTGAATGGATGTTGAGTAACGGCAGCTGGGCGAGGCCGCCGCGGACGATCGCCCAGACGTTGATCGGGTCGGGGCCGACCGAGACGCCGATCAGGATCGCGACGATGAGGAAGGCGGCTCCGCCGGCAAACCAGATCGGCGGCAGGCCACGAGCGCTGACCGTGATCGAAGTGGTCGCGGGGGCTGCAGCGGCAGCCCCCGCAGGCTCTGTGGTGAGCGCCGATGCACCAACCTGCGTACCGTCGAGCCGGGCGTCGTCGGACGGCTCCGCCCCGGGCAGATCAGACGTCGGTGCGTCGACGCTCGAGCTCATTGCTGTTTCTCGACCCGCGTGACGTCAGCGGCAGCGAGCCGCATGAAGCGGGTGATCGCGTACGGGAACCAGTCCGAGCCGATCCAGTCGTTCAGCTTGAACACGTCATCGTGCTTGACCGCCGAGAGGACGGACCAGCCGGGGCGCGCCGCGACCTGCTTCAGCGACTGACCGTCCGAGGTGAAGATCATCTGCGGATCGTGGTTGAGGATGTACTCGCTGTTCAGCTCCGGATACTGCTGGCCCTTCGCGCCGCCATCGGCGATGTTCCGCAGGTGGAAGAGCGACAGCATGCCGCCGAGGAACGTCTTCGACGTCGCGGCCCAGTTGCCCGGCTCCTCGATCTCGAGGTAGACCTTGAGGGTCTTCTTCGGCTTCTTCACGGATGCCGCGACCTGCTTCACCTGCCGCTTGAGCTTCGCCACCGCGGTGTTACCGGCCTGGGCGTGGCCCGTGACCCTGCCGATCGTTGCGAGCTGAGCGTACGCGCCGGCAAGGTTGTTCGGCGCAGACTCGAACAGCACGGGAATCTTCAGCTTCGCGAGCTGGCCCTCGATGCGGTTCGCGTTGTAGTAGATGATCACCAGGTCGGGCTTGTAGCGGTGGTAGATCGCCTCGGCGTTCGGTGACAAGGCGTCGAGGTCCTTCTTGACCGGCGTCCCTTTTGGGTAGATCGAGTAGCTGTCGACGCCGATGACCTGCTTGCCGGCACCAACCGTGTATAGGTCATCGGTTGCCGAGGGCGAGAGCGAGACGATGCGGGTCGGGTGTGACGGGATCTTGATGCCGTTGCTGGCCTTGATCGTCTTCGCCTGGGCGACACCGCTGCCACTGGCGAGCGCGACGACCGTGGCCGCGAGCGTCAGCAACGGCAGCCGCCGGACGGCAAGTACCCCAAGTCTGGGGTGCCTCGGATGAGAGAAATGCATTTGGACCTCCGCGATCAGCGAAGGTAGGCTGGCTCGCGGGCTGGTCCGCACGATCCACCCTTCCTTCGAGGGCTTGTCGTTGCGGTGTACGGCAGTCGACCTGGCTCGTCCCCACCAGCGGCGGGACTTCACAGTTGCGGGACAGCTCCGGATTCAGACCGGCTTCTCTGCTCGAACACCGTCCGGACAATTGTGTCTGTCCGGTTACCGTCTCAGTCTAACCCCCTTGGACCAGCCGGTGGCTCCGCCAGCAGCTCGGCGAGCACCGCCGCCAGCACCGCGTTCCGTTCCGGGTCGCGCGCGGTGATCCGCAGGTGGTCGGCGGTCAGGCCGCGGAATGAGCCGGCGCCGCGCACGGCCAATCCGCGCGCATGCAGTCCGGCTCTGACCTGGTCGCCATTCACGACCTGCACCAGCCGGTAGTTGGTCGCCGCGGGCCAGATCCGGACGCCTGGGATCGCTGACAGTCGCGCCGCCAGATCGCGCCCCTCGGCGGCGGCCCGCACGGCCAGGTCGGCGCATTCGGTTCTGTGCCCGGCGGCGGCGACCAGCACCGCGAGGGCAAACGCGTTCACGGACCACGGTGGCCTGACCGCCCGCAGTGCCCGCGCAAGCGGCGCGGGCGCCAGCGCGTAGCCGACCCGGAGACCCGGGACCGACAGCAGCTTCGTCAGGCTACGGAGCACGATCACGTCGTCGAGTCGTTCGCCGGCTAGGGAGCCCGGCTCGCCGGGCACCATCGCCATGAACGCCTCGTCGACGACGAGCGTGCGGCCGGGCGCGCGCAGCGCCAGCACCTGCTCGCGGTCATGCAGCGTCCCGTCGGGCGAGGCCGGGTTCGCAAGCATCAGCAGCGTCGCCGCGGGCGGCACCGCGGACGGGTCGAGCGCGAAGCCCGCCTCGGGGTCGCGCTGCACGTGCGCGACCGGCAGGTGAGCGGCGATCAGCGCCAGCTCGGTCTCGGTGAAGGCAGGCTGCGTGATCGCCGAGAGACGTGGCTTGAGCGCCGCGCCGAGTAGCCACATCGCCTCGGTGGCACCGTTCGTGAGCACCACCTCGTCGGGTGTTCGACCGTGCAGGGCCGCAATTGCCGCGACCGCGGCCCGCTCGTCCGGGTAGCGCGTGACTCGCCCTGACAATGCCTCCGCGATCGCCGCCAGCACCCACTCCGGCGGATCACCGGCGAGCACGTTGACGGCGTGGTCGGCCTCGCCGGGCCTGACGTCGCTGTCGCCGTGATGGCTCAGCGCCAGCTCGTCGCCGGGGCTCATCGCGCCGCTGCCACGAACCGGCTGGCAAAGCCAGGCGTCGCCGCCCAGTGCAGGTGCAGGTAACCGGCTTGGACGCTGCCTCGCACGATCCCGTCGACGCGGCTTTTGGCGCCAGCCGCACGCCGGCTACCCGTGAACGACCATGCCGCCGCCCGCCGGCCAGCGTCGCTGAACGTGCACTGCGAATAGTGGAACTCGTGCCCGCGCACGCTCGCGCCGGCCTCGCACCAGGGCGTCGCGGTCGCGACCGCCGCCTCGCGGTAGCCCAGCGTCAGCCGCCCGGTCATCTGCGCCTGCAGCGGCAGGACGCCACACATCGGCTGACCATCGAGCGTCTCCCCCAGATAGAGCAGGCCACCGCATTCAGCGAGGATCGGGTGGCCCTCGCCGACAAAGCGGGCAACGGCGGTGCGCAGCGGCACGTTCGCGGCCAGCTCATCGGCATACGTCTCGGGAAAGCCGCCGGCGAGGACCAGGGCGTCGGCCGCCGGTAGTTCGGCGTCAACGGTCGGATCGAAGTCGATCAGCTCGGCGCCGGCCGCCGCCAGCAGCTCGAGGTTCTCCTGGTAATGAAAGCTGAAGGCAGGCCCGCGGGCGATCGCGATTCGCACCGGATTCGTCGCGCACGCGGCCGCACGGCCGCCGTTGACCGGGGCAGCGGTGGCTGTCGCCGGCGGGATCGCTGTCGCCGGCGACAGCGATCCCGCCGGCGACCATGGCCGTCCCGGCAGCGCCGGTGTGGCCCTGGCGATCCGCACGATCCCATCGAGGTCGAGGCTGGCGCTGGCAAGCTCACCGAGCGCCGCCTGCCCCCGCGCCGCCTGTGCCAGCCGCTCGCCCGCCGGCACCAAGCCAAGGTGGCGCTCGGGCGCTCCGACCTGTTTGTCGCGTAGCAGCGCGCCCAGCACTGGCGGCGCGTCCGGCAGCGTAGCGATCGCCTCGCGCAGCATCTGCGCATGACCTTCGGAGCCCACCTTGTTCAGGATCACGCCGGCTACGTGCAGCTCGGGATCGAAGTCGCGGAAGCCGCCGACCAGCGCGGCGACCGAGCGTGCCATCGCGGAGGCGTCGACCACCAGCACCACAGGCGCCCGCAGCAGCTTCGCGACGAGCGCCGTGGAGCCTAGCTCGCTGGCGCCGTCAAGGCCGTCGAAGAGGCCCATCACGCCCTCGATCACGGCGATCTGCGCGCCTTCGGCGCCGTGCAGGAACAGCGGCGCGATCAGCTCGGGGCCCGACATGAACGTGTCGAGGTTACGGCCCGGGCGGCCCGACGCGAGCGTGTGATAGCTCGGGTCGATGTAGTCGGGCCCGACCTTGAAGCCCTGCACCGTCAAGCCGCGTGCATGCAGGGCCGCAATCAGCCCTTCGGTGACGGTCGTCTTGCCGGCGCCCGAGCTGGTCCCGGCGATGACGATGCGGGCGGTCAAGCCGCCACCCGGGCGCTCGCCCACGTCACGCTTGGCACCGGCCCGCCAACGTGATCCCCGGTCTCCGGGTCGCAGCCGTGATCGGGGCAGACACGGATGCTGCCGCCGTGCTCCGCAACGGCCGCCGCCAGCGGCCCGATCAGCTCGCGATCGGCCGCCTCGATCACAGCGATCTTCAGCGCCCGGTCGTGCTCGTGCGCGGCCTCGTCAGGACCGCCGATGTGGACGACGACGCGCTCGGCACCGTCCGCGATCGCGGCCAGCGCCGCCTCGCGCTTGGCGGCAAGGTCGCTGCCGGGGCGTCCAGTGGCTCCGTCCGGGATGATCGCCCGCGCACCCATCAATCGGGCCAGGCCGGTGGCCGCGCCAGCGGCACCGATCACCACCGTGCGCTCATCGAGGATCCGCGGCGGCCTTGCCGCATCCGGCCAGACCCGTACCGGCACGGCGGCCTCGATCACCGGTGGCTCGCCGTCACCGATCGCCAGCAGGCGATGCCGGCCCGGGCGCATGCCAATGTCGACGCGCCAGACGTGCTCGTTCGGCGCCAGGGTGATCCCGCGTGCCGCGGCCTCCAGGGCGCCACGTTCGACCGGCCCGTCGGGCGTCCAGCCGAGCAGCGCCGCGATCCCCGTCTCGGAGCCGACCGGCACCCCCGGCGGTAGCAGCTGCACCGATGAGCGCTCGCCCTCGGCGGCAAGCCGGTCGAGCGCCGGCGTGCGCGCCAGCTCGAGGCTCGACGGCGAGCTCTCGGGAGCCTCCGAGGCCCCATCGAGGATGATCAGCACATCTACCATTCGATGCCCTGCTGGGCACGGATGCCGCGATCCATGGGGTGCTTGACGTTCCGGATCTCCGAGACCAGATCGGCCGCCTCGATCAGCCGCGGATCGGCGTAGCGGCCGGTGATCACTACGTGCTGGAAGCCGGAGCGACCGTGGATCGTCGCCAGTGCCTCGTCGATGTCGATCCAGCCCCAGGCGAGCGGGTAGGTGAACTCGTCGAGCAGCAGGAACTCGTAGCGCTGCTCGACGATCGCCCGCTGCACCGCGGCCCAGCCCTCACGCGCCAGGTCCGCGGAGTGTTCCAGGTTCTTCGACTTCCACGACCAGCCGTCGCCCATCCGCTCCCAGTCGATGCCGCCGAGCTTCGCCGCGGCCCGCTCCTCGCCGATCTTCCACTTCGGCGACTTCACGAACTGGAAGACGCCGCAGCGGTAGCCGCGCGCCCAGGAGCGCGCCAGCATCCCGAAGGCCGAGCTGGTCTTCCCCTTGCCCTCGCCGGTGACGACGATCAGCAGCGGCTTATCGCGCGGCTTGCGACGTACCGCCGACGTGGATTGATCTGGTGTCGCTTTAGCGTCCACGGCGCGTCCATCCTCGGCTTGACACCCTTCGTGAGGCCAGCAGCCAGCCACGCACGCTGGCCGCCGCCGCGCACGCAAGCGCGGCGGCAAGACCGACAGCGATCGACAGGTGTTCAGTTCGCGCCACATCGGCGATCTGCGGCGGCTCGCCATCGCCGACTGTCGGCATTGTCTCTGGCTCGCCTTGGTAGATCACCCGCCCGCCGAATCGCAGCCCGAGCGCACCGGCGAACGCCGACTCCGGCAGACCCGCGTTTGGGCTCGCGTGCCGGCGACCGTCACGCCGGATGATCGCCAGCGTCTGCGCGGTCGAGCCGCCGAACAGCGGCGCGAGCACTGCCGTCAACGCGGCCGTCAGCCTTGCCGCCGGCCAGCCCATGACGTCGTCGATATGCGCGGCCGCCCAGCCGAAGCGCGCGTAGCGCTCGGTGTGGTGGCCGAACATCGCGTCGAGCGTGTTCGCCGCCCGGTGGGCAGCGACTCCGGCCGGCCCGGCAAGTGCGCCCCACAGCAGCGGCGCGACGACCGCGTCGCTGGTGTTCTCCGCCAGCGACTCGACAACCCCGCGGATGATCTCCTGCGGCGGCATGCCCTGCGCGTCGCGGCCACACAGAGAGCGCAGGCGAAAGCGCGCAGCATCGAGCTCGTCCCGCTGGACGAGCTCGGTCACAGCCTCGGCCTCACGCCTCAGGGTGCGCCCGCCGGTCGCAGTCCAGGTGACCGCCAGCAGGCAGAGCCGGCGCGACGTCGCGCGTGCGAGCAGTTCGACAAGCCCCGCCGAGCCGGCCACCAGCCCGCCGGCAACCAGCGCGCCACGCAGCCGGGTCGGCGCATAGAAGCGGCGCTCGACGATGCTTGCAATGGTGCCGAAGCCGGCGACCGGATGCAGCCGCCGAGGGTCGCCGAGGAGCAGGTCGATCCCGTAGGCGGCGAGCAGCGGCAGCCCCTCGCCGTGCCGCCGGATGTGAGCGCCCGCAACCGCGGGCTTGTCGCTGGCCGCGCTCACGCGTTCACCGTCCAGTTCAGTCGTTCGAGCACCCAGCGCCCGTCATAACGGCGCAGCTCCGTGATCGACAGCTGTGCGATCGATAGCTTCCAGAAGAGTTCGAGCGGCGCCCCGAGGGCGGCAAGCACGGCCGCCTTGATCGTCCCGGAATGGGTGAAGGCAAGCATCGTCGTATCGGAGCCGTTGCCCGCCTCGGCACCGTCGCTGAGTGTCCGCAGCCAGCCGTCGACGCGTGCCAGGAGCTCCACCAGGCTCTCGCCACCGTGGGGCGCCGCGGTGGGATCGCCGAGCCAGCGCGCGAGGGCATCGGGCTCGTTGGCACTGATCTCGGCGTATGTCTGGATCTCCCAGCGCCCGAACGAGCATTCGCTGAGCGCCTCCGTGATCGTCGGCTCTGGGAAGCCGGCCGCGGCTGCGGTCTGCCGACAGCGCTGGCGCGGGCTGCAGACGACTCTGTCAGCGCTCGGCAGGGAGCCGCCAAGGAGCACGGCATCGGCGCGCGCGGCGTCGGTGAGCGGCTCATCGCGACCGAACCTACCGGCCTCGGTCGCCGGGGTTGCCCCGTGGCGAACCAGCAGGAGCCGATTCACAGGCTCAACGACCGCATAGAGACCGGCTCAGCGCTCATCCAACGTTCCTCCCGGGATCGTGCGTCCCCTTACAGGTTCTGCGGAAACGTGCGTAGCGGCTGAGTTCCTGGCTCCCGGGACATCACCCGGTCACAGTGGCGCGACCGTCCCGGATTCACACCGGGTTCCTCGAGCCGCTACGTCGGCGGTTTCTGATAGTACCTCTACCCGTCAGTTGGAGCGTGGCTGTCGCGAGGCGCGACAGCCACCGACAGTGCATGCAAGGACGTGACTGCAGCGATGAGCACAAGCTTCAAAAGGTCAGCTGAAACGGTGAGATCCGATCCATCGCACACCCTTGCGCGAGAGGGGCCCGCGGGCCGCCCGCCTGCCGCTGGATCCGCTCGCGTGCCGCCGCTGCACCACGACGCGGCACGGGCGGCGTGCGCTCACTCGGACCAGCTGGTCAAGCCGCTGGGAGCGCTCGGTCTGCTGGAGACGCTGATCGAACGCTGGGCGCTGCGCACTGGCGCACCACCTCCAGCGAAGTTGCACGCTGGCATCCTCCTGTGCGGCGCCGATCACGGACATGTCGTTCATCGCACAAGCCCTTATCCGCAGGCGGTGACAGCTCAGATGATGTCGGCAGCGGTCGGTGGCGCGAGCGCGATTGCGGTGCTCGCGCGCCAGGGCAATCACGCCCTACTGGCGGCTGACATCGGGCTCATCGGACCAACTCCGCCGGGCGTGCGCGACCTGAAGGTCGCTCCGGGTACCGCTGACTTCACGAGCGAGCCAGCGATGAGCCCCGCCCAGCTCGAAGCGGCACTGGCCGCGGGGGCGGCACTCACTGAGGAGCTTGTGCGCGAGCAGCGGATCGACTGTTTGGTCCTGGGCGAGGTCGGGATCGGCAACACCACAACCGCGGCAGCGCTGGCATGCGAGATGCTCGACATCGCGCCCGCACAAGCGGTTGGTCAGGGCACCGGCATGGACGCTGCCGGCCTTACGCGCAAACGCACCGCTGTGGCACAGGCGCTCGCGCTGCATGGCTCGGGGCTCAGAGGCCTTGCGGCCATGCAAGCTGTGGGCGGCTTCGAGCTCGCGGCACTCAGCGGAGCGACCTTGGCAGCAGCCAGGAACGAGTTGCCAGTGGTCCTGGACGGCTATCCAGCCAGCGTTGCTGCGCTTGCTGCGGTGCAGGACGACCCGGCGGTCGCAGATGCACTGTTCGCGGGGCACCGCTCAGCCGAGCCCGGCCATTCGCTGGTATTGAGCGAGCTCGGGCTCGAGCCGCTGATCGACGTACAGATGCGGATCGGCGAGGGCACCGGCGCGGTGATGGCGCTGCCGCTGATCGCGGCAACAGGCGCTTTGCACCAGCAGATGGGGACGTTCGCGCAGATGGGGGTCAGCGGTTCGCTCTAGGCTCGCAACGATGCCGCTCCGCGCCTGGCGGGGGTTGGTGACGGCGTTTACGTTCCTGACCGTGATCCCGGTGCCTGCGGCGATCGTGCCGGAGCAATTCGATCTGGGTGCGGCGCTGCCGTGGTTCCCGCTGATCGGCGCCCTGGTCGGCGCGATCGGGGGTGGCGTCCGCATCGGTCTGACACCGGTGCTCGGTGCCGGACCGGCCAGCGCGCTCGCGATCGCCGCGATCGTCGTGGTCACGGCGGCACTGCACCTGGACGGCTTCGCCGACTGCTGCGACGGGCTCACTGCACGTGGCGATCGCGAGCGGCGACTCGCGATCATGCACGATTCGCGGCTCGGCAGCTACGGCATCGTCGCGATCGTCTGCTGGGCGCTCACGCTATACGCGACGCTGACGGCGTTGAGCGCGACGCACGCGCTGCTGGCGCTGACCGCCGCCGGCGCGGGCTCGCGCTTTGCCGCGGTCCTGCACGGCCGGCTCGCAGCGCCGGCCCGCAGCGAAGGCCTCGGCGCGGCGCTCGGTGTGAACGCTCTCCGCACGATCCTCGCCGCGACACTGGCGGTGGTGATCGCCGGGGCAGTGACTCGCGGCATCGTCCCAACGGTCCTGGCGGTCGGGGTCGCCGCTGTGATCGCCGGAATGACCGCCGCTGGCGCCCGATCACTGATCGGCGGCTCCAGTGGCGACACCCTCGGCGGGACAATGGTGCTCTCGGAGCTTGCCGTCTGCCTCGCGCTCCTGGCGCTCTGGCACTAGCAGCGCTGACGCATGGCCCGGCTGTGGGAATCTCCCGAGCGAAGCTGATCACGTGTGAGCGGTGCTCGCGTGGTCTGCGGGCCGCCGGGCACGATCCAGCGTGCGAGCGCGCAATGGTGTAGCGTGACCTGCGTCAGACATATTCAGCAGCGCTGCGCGTAGCGAAGTCCGGTTAGATTCCGGCGCTGTCCCGCAACGGTAAAGCCTCCCAAGGCTAAGCCCGGCCGCCTACCGCAGCGTTTCGATTTAAGTCCTCGGATGAAGGGCGGCTCGAGCGCAATCGTGCGTGCAAGCTCCTTCATCCTCCGATCAAGGAGGATGTTCTGTTTAAGCGGGCCGGGAATGTACGTACTGCATGGCGCTCGTTCGACCGCCAGCAGAAGTCGCACGTTGCCTGGATCCTGACAGCGATCCTCGCGCTGAACCTCGCCGGGTGGGGTTTGTTCGTGCTCGAGGTGATGCCGCACAGGTTCCACTACACCGGCCTCGGCCTCGGCCTCGGCGTCGCGCTGACCGCTTGGACGCTCGGCACGCGCCACGCGTTCGACGCCGATCACATCGCCGCGATCGACAACTCGACGCGCAAGCTGATGAACGACGGGAAGAAGCCGATCGCCACCGGCTTCTGCTTCGCGCTCGGCCACTCGAGCGTGATGATGCTCGTCAGCGTCGGCCTGACGATCGCCGCGAAGTCGGTCTTCCACGCGGTTGTCGATCCGAACTCCACTTTCGAGACCGCTGGTGGCCTTGTGGGGACGCTGGTCTCGGCCTGTTTCCTCTGGCTGATAGCGGGCCTCAACCTGGTGGTGCTCACCGGGATCTGGGGCGTCTTCAAGCGGATGCGCCATGGCGAGTTCGACGAGGAGACGCTCGAGAGGCAGCTCCAGGCTCGCGGGCTGATGTACCGCTTCTTCGGCAGGTGGATGCAGTCGATCAACCACACCTGGCAGATGATCCCGGTCGGCTTCGTATTCGGGGTCGGCTTCGATACCGCCACCGAGGTGTTGCTGCTTGCCGGTACCGCCGCGGCAGCCACCCAGGGTCTGCCGTTCTACGCGGTGCTGGCGCTACCGCTGCTGTTTGCCGGTGGCATGACGCTGTTCGACAGCATGGATGGCTTCTTCATGAACACCGCCTATAACTGGGCTTTCGCCAAGCCGGTGCGCAAGGTCTACTACAACATCACGATCACCGGCCTATCGGTGCTGGTCGCGTTCGTGGTCGGCTTTATCGAGGTGGTCGGCTTGTTGTCCACTGAGCTGCATCTGCACGGCTGGTTCGGCGACTTCATGGCGAACTTCGACCTGAACACCGCCGGCTACATCGTCGTCGGCATGTTCGTCGTGGTCTGGATCGGCGCGCTGCTGATCTGGAAGTTCGGCCACGTTGAGTCGCGCTGGAGCGAGAACATCTCAAACACTGCCGTCGTCGGGACCGCCGACGACGCCAAGCTGGCGGGCAAGTAGTCGCCCGTCGGTCAGCCAGGCGCGGGGCACAGCCGCGCCGTTGCCGTCGCCCGGGAGGTTGGACCCGCGGCTACCTCTCCACGCTCCCGGCTCCGTCAATCCGGGCGGCGGCACTGACCACCACCAGTCATTCCCGCGGCGGGTCGCCATGTCCCAGGCTCCCGCCGTGGGGACGGCTATAACCTCACGCTAGGATCGGCTGATGGCTTCAGTCGGCCAGCTACTCGTGTTTGCAGTTACGGCCGCAGTCATCATCACGATCCCCGGCCCGAGCGTCATCTTCCTGGTGTCGCGGGCGCTCGCACACGACTCGCGGACGGCACTGCTGAGCGTCGTCGGCAACGAGCTGGGCGAGTATCTCCTGGTCGTCGCCGTCGCCTTCGGCGTCGGCACGTTGATCGAGGACTCGATGCTGGCATTCACCTTGATGAAGCTCGCCGGCGGCCTCTACCTCGTCTATCTGGGAGTCAAGACGTTCCGGCAGCGCCGGTCGCTGGCAGCCGCGATCGGGGCGGTCCAGCAATCGCGTTCTGGGCTCCGGTCGTTCCTCGAGGCTCTCACTGTGGGCGTGACCAACCCCAAGTCGATGATCTTCATGGCGGCGATCCTGCCGCAGTTCGTGAACCGCGGCGCCGGCTCGGTGCCGGTGCAGATCCTCATTCTCGGCGCCATCTTCGTACTCATCGCGTTCATCTCCGATGGCCTCTGGGTTCTGCTGGCCGGGCGCTTCCGCATCTGGTTCGGCCGTTCCCCACGCCGCCTCGAGCTGATCGGCGGCACCGGTGGCCTTGCGATTGTCGCCGTCGGCACCGGGCTTTTGCTGACCGGCCGTAAGAGCTGAGCGGCCGTTCACCGCGCTGCTGCTTCTCGGCCTCTCCCGTTGTGCGCCGTGGTCGCTTTCGTCGAGCCAGAGCCCCTTCTTAAGCACCCTCTTTAGACCGTTCTGCCTGGGGATAGGATCCGCTTATGCCCGCACCCGGTAATTCATTCGCTAACGAGACGTACCAAGCAGCTGAAGGAGGGCTGGAGCTGAAGGCCGAGGAGTACGCACGCACGCACCCCGACGGACCGGGCGACGAGCCCCGCTCCCGCCGCCACGTGATATCGCGGCTACTGCATGCGATCCGAGGCCGCCGCCATGATTGCGACAAAACAGCGGGCCTGAGCTGAAGATCATCCCAGCCGGGAGGCGATTAGCAGCGCGCCACCTGCGATCTACATCTTCGTGATCTGTCATTGGGCTCAACTCCTCAAACTCGGGTTTCGCCTATACACGCGCCAAATCACGCATTTCATGCCACAGCCGTCCGCAATATTGCCTAGCCTCATCAGTTAGTCATGCGCCTGATCGTTGCCCGTTGCTCCGCCGTTTACTCTGGCCGCCTCGACACCATCCTGCCGAAAGCCCTCCGGCTGATCATGATCAAAGCCGACGGCTCGGTCCTGCTCCACGCTGACGCCGGCGGATATAAGCCGCTGAACTGCGACTAGACGCTAGACCGCCAGCAGCTGTCGCCTATCGCGCGCGACCGGGATCATCAATCGCGTAGGCGTTGTGGCGCACGCTGGCATATCCGCTTGAGCCATCCAAGAACTCCACTTGCCGCCCGTCGACACCGTCGGGGGCCAGAGCGACGAGCGTCTGCCCAAGCCACAGACCTGCCCGACCCTCCAACGCAGCTTCGACCGTGGCAGTACTTCCGCCCGTGGTTGAGCGCGCGGCGGTGCGCACCAATAAGTGGATACCAGCGCTTCCGGGGATAACCAGTAGGACGCGCCCAGAGCTCAAGATGACCTTGCGAACCTCATCAAAAGCAAGGTCCATCGCAGACAGACGCCGCCCGAAACGCGTCGGGGCCTGGCTCGCCTCTCTACGGATCCCGATTACATCGGCCTCGTCGTCCTCCAGCGGACCGTGCGGACCGGGACCTGGCTTCCGAAACAGCTCAAAGTGCTCGATCAGCCTCGGATCGATGCCTATACGCATGGGCCTACCTCCAACCATGAGGCGAAGGCTACGACGCCAAGCGAACCGTCCTGGAGCAACCGTAGGCTTAATTGCTGTATGCGCTTGATCGTTGCTCGTTGCTCAGCCACCTACTCCAGCCGTCTCGGCACCGTGCTGCCCGAGGCGCTCCGGCTGATCATGATCAAGATCGACGGCTCGGTCCCGCTGCACGCCGACGCCGGCAGATATAAGCCGCTGAACTGCGACTAGACACTAGACCCCTCAAGTCGTAGGCTTTGCGTATGGCCTTTAGCCACGCGGTGGATATCTACATTCGCGTCTCTCGCATCGGCGCACGAGAGCACACCATCACCGAGGAGGAGCAGGAGCGCGACGCGCGGGCGTATGCAGCCGCCCACACACTGACGGTCGCCCAGGTCTTCCGCGACATCGACAAAAGCGGCGGCACACTCGATCGTCCAGGACTGCAGCGAGTCCTTGACCGTGTAGAGCAGGGGGTCACAACGGGCGTTGTGGTCGCTTATCTCTCGCGTCTAACCCGTGATACAACCCAGGGCCTCGACCTCCTCAACCGCGTCCAAGCCGCTGGCGGTACCGTCTATGCGCCGAACCTCCCGGATTACACAACGCCCGACGGCAGGATGCTCACCACCATCCAACTTGCGGTTGATGCTGGCTACCGGGAGCGCAAACGTGACGAGCTGGAACGGGCGAAGCAGCACGCCATAGACGCCGGGATCCAGGTGGCGACTCGCCCTCCGACTGGCTACCGCCGCCGCAATGACAGGCGGTTGGAGCCTGACCCAGAGGTCGCCTCCGTTATCCGTGAGTTGTTCGAGCGTCGCGCCGGTGGCGCAGGGCCAACCGAGCTAGCCAGATTCTTGGAGGCGCACGGTGTCCAGACCTCGCAGGGATCGAAGACCTGGACGAAGCAATCCGTTGCAACGGTCATCAACAACCGTGTATATCTCGGGGAACTGAGCTATGGGCGCGAGGAGAACGGCCCCCCGCGCTTCATCAACCCGACGGCGCATGAGCCGTTAGTGACGCCGCAGATCTGGGAGCACGCACAGCGGCCCATCCAGCCCCGGCCTGCGACCAAACGCAGCGTCACGCGGTCATACATGCTCACCGGAGTTCTGCGGTGCGCTACCTGCGGGTATTGCCTGAACGCCACGACAACGAGCCGTGGAAAGCGGATCTACCGCTGCATAGGGAGGCACGCGGGCGGCACGCACGAAAGCTGGAGCGTCCAGGCTGACGTGCTGGAGCCTGTCATTGAGCGCATGTTCTGGGATCACCTGGATGACATGCTCGCAACCGGCAGTCAAGCGACCGAGCAAATCCCAGAGCACCTACGCGATGAGGTGGCGCGCACCCGAGCCCGCTACGAACAGGCCATGTCGGACGCAGTGCAGGACGCGTTCGGAACTGACTGGGAGCGGGTCGCAAAGTCCCGCCGCCTGGCAAAAGAAGATGCCGAGCACCGCCTAGCCGAAGCGGAGACAAAAGCGGCCGCTACGATGGCACCCGCAGAGATCGTCACATTGCGCGCGCTATGGCCGTCGCTCAACCTGGACGAGCACCGCGAACTCATCGCTGCACGCTACGACCTCATCGGCCTACGCCGCGAGGGCAACGTCGTCAGGTTCGCAGCGTGGCCCACAGGGACCGCGCCCGACGATCTGAGCCGTCGCGGGTTCAGGAAGCACCCAGGCTTTCGCCCCCTGGACCTCCCAGACGATGCCCGGACCCTTACGCTCCAAGATCCTCACAAACGCAGCCGCAAGAGCAGCATCAGCGGCCCGACCAACAGGCGCCGCAAGTCCTGAGGGCTGACACGAAGCTGTACGCGCCGTGAGACGTACCGGCGCTGGCCCGCTGTTCTCCTGGATCCCCTCAGATAATGCGACTTCCTGCCTCACGACCCGACAATAAGAGGCACCTCCACGAGACCGACCATGTTTTCGCTTCCGTCGAAAACAGGCTGGAGTGTGTTGTGGCGTTTTGCTGCGCGGCTGCCGGCGCCGCTGTCAGCTCCGGTGAGCGTTGAGTTTGCTCCGAGCCCGCGCCAGCCTGCGCGGCCGAGGGAGAGCACCGCGTCTAGTCCTGGCACCAGCACCTCTGCTGGCGGGATCAGGAGGCCGAGTCGCTGCAGCTCGGCGTGGTGTTTGCGGCGTACGGCGGCGCCGTTTTTGCCTCTGGCTTTCCACCACTGCACCAGGTCGCGGTGTTGTATCACGGTCAGCGACCCTAGGAGCCGTAGCCCGGTCTGTTGTTTGATGACGCCGTTCTCGATCAGTCTGAGCAGTCGTTCTTGGTCGTCGATCATGACTGGTTGCGGTGTTCTGGTTCTCAGTTCTGTGAGCCACCCCAACGCCTGTTGTGTCCAGCTCGCTCGGGCCGCCTGTTCGAGCGGCGGCCTGGCGGCGCCTTGCCAGCGCAGCTGCCGCTCAAACCTGGTCAGCTCACCATGCGGCCAGCTGCCGGTCTTATCGCCGCGGTCGTAGATGCGGCCCACCAGCTCCCGCCGCTTGCCGCGGAACCGGAAGAGGTTGATCGTCTCCGCGCCGTGCACCGCCACCCAACCGTTTAGCTTGTGGCCCTCCGGCGGCAAAGCTGGATAGAAGGCGTCAAGGAAAGCGGCGCCGGCAGAGCGGTCCACGAACCGGAGGTCCGTCGCTAGGTCAAGCCGCCTGACGAAACAGCGCTCCCCGCCGTCCAACAGGCCTAGCCAACGCAGGTAGCTTGCTGAGCGTCGAGCGGCGGATTTGAGCAGCCGCGGCGGCGCCAACCCCTCTGCGTCAGCTTTGCGACGCTCCAGACACGCCAGCCTGCCCTCAACCGCGATGAGGCGACTAGCGGGCCAGACCATCAGCTTGCCGCCCATCACCGGCTGCCGCGAGACGTAGCCGCCGCCTTTGCTGCGGCACATCAAACACGCGCGTTGCGGGACCCCTAAAACCGGCATCTCCGCCTTGTGGTCAACCAGGCCGGCCCGTAGACGCCCCGCGATCATCTTCCACCACTCATCGTCATCCGGTCGCGGGTTCCACGCCACGCTCGCCGTGTCAACGCCACACGCCACCACTCGCAAGCCCAGCGGCGTAACACCACGTTTCATCGTCCGGTCTGTTAGAAGGACCGGACGAACCACAACATCACGTTCGCCATCAGCAGAACACTCCCCGGGGCCAGCGGCGCTACCTGACTCAGCCGGTCTCATCGCAGCCATCGCACTAATCAAACGACGGTCCCACCGCCATGTTCAGCAACGCGCGCGCCAGGTTCACGAGCTCTGTCTGCAGCCACGGCAGCTCGTCGACCACCTGCTGGACCGTCCAGCCACGCCTACTCAGCGCGTAGGCGGTGTCAACCGCCGCCGACGCTTCCGCCACGTCCCCCTCGCCACAGAAACGCGACGTCACGTCAACCAGCAGCTGAACAACCTCCCCGGCATCCGTACGTGGGACTTCCTGCGGGTCAACACATGGGAGCATGTCTTCGTTCTCATCCATGCGCCGAACCTACGGGGCGCACAGCGCACCACCCCAACTTCACGCAGCGCAGCGCAGCGCCAGCTCGGTGCCAGACGGTCCACGTGGGTCACGGCCGCGGTCGCGGGCTGGGCTCCGCTTCTCTGTCGAGCGCTCCGCCAGCCCGCTTCCTCGCCGTGCCCGCGCACCTACCTCGCCGCACCGAGCCAGCTACCGCGCCCTGCGATCAGGCAGCAGGCTTATCCACGCCGACGATCCGCAGCCTGTAAACAGCACCACGCTCCGACGGCACACGCCGACACGACAGCCGCAGCGCTACGGGACTTAGCGGCTTGACCGGTACCAGCAGCCGGGCGACGTCTTCAGCCGCCACCAGCCTGTAGGTGTCCGCCGTTTCCATATCCAGCACGCTGACCAGCCACGAAGGCGGGAACTCTCCGCGCGCGGGCAATTGTTCGACTTTGAGGAGATGAGCTTCAAGAACCATGACCCGAGCTTGTGACGAGCACACCGTCAGCGCCGAAATCTCCGTAGCGACGCACGACGTCGCCCGACACGGGCCGCACGAACCCCAGCAGACAACCGCGCGGGAGCGTTAGATGGCGTTTGCCGTTGCAGCAGGGCACAGTGGCCCGACCGCAACCGCGATTTCGCTTCAGTCCCCGTCTTGCCAGGCGATATTAACGGTGCCGTTTGTGCAGACCACGCCCGGCTCCCCGCCAAGTGTGGTCGCCTCGCAGGCATAGCCACGCCCGACGACCAGCTTATTGCCGCTACTTACTGACGCGGCTTCCAAGAGCGCATAAGCTGTCGTGCAGCTCGCGCCGGTTACCTTGATGTTGTCCGCGGGAGTCGAGCGACCACCGGCAACTCCGGCAAAGTTTCCACAAGACGAAACTGGAACCCCAGAGGTGGTCGTAGTCGTCGCGCTAGGAGCGGTCGCTGTCGCGGACGGCTCAGTCGCAGCGGCCGCAGGCGTGGTGGTGACGCTCGACGCGATGACACCCGGCGAGTTGGTCCGTGTGGCAACGAGGTCTAGGAGCGCAGCTTCCTCCGCGTAGGAGTTCTGGATGATCGTGGCAGTCTCCTTGAAGAACTGCCGGAGCGTTTCGCCTGGCTGGTCGGGCAGCGTAAGCGTCTCGGCCTGGCCCTTGGTATAGGTGAGGATTTCACTGACCGCTGCCGTTGCCATCTTCCCGTCGGAATTCGTAGAGCTTGATGATGACGGTGTTTCCAAGAGCTTCACTTCAGACTGGTCCAGCGAGCTTGGCCCACCGAACTGGTCGTATTTGACCAGCGCAGGATCCAAGGCAGCAATCTGGCGCAAGAGAGCCTTGCTCGGGGCGGACTCGTATTTCTTGACGACCGGTTCAACACTCGCGGCCAGGCTTGAAGTCTTCTGGCCGAGGTTGGTCGCCAGCTTCGCGTCAGAGTCCGCCATCGCCAGGTCACCCGCAGCGCCACGCAGGATCACGGCCTCAAGACCGGAGACGCTAGTGGATGAGGCCGCCGCCAGTGGCGGGTCGCCGTCGATAGTTGCACCAGCCGTCAGACAGGTCCGCACCATACCCGACACGCTCGCCGGGATGGTGAAGCCGTTGCCTCCGCCTTCAGCGACTCGCCAAGCCACATTGTCCGTGGCTTGAGTGCCGTTCCCAAGAATGAGCTTCGCAGCTTGAGCAGCCTTGCCACTCGCCAACACGTAGACGTCAAGCCCGGCACCGCCAGCCGCACTCTCTGCCTTGAGGTTCTTCCTTCCCCAGGGACTCACCCCAGAGAACCCGGTCAGCACAGGGTTGCCTGCCGCTAGTGTTTTGTTCGCTCCACCGATCGCGTCGATGAAGTGTGCGCCAGCCCCGGAGCTATTCAGACAGCTTTCAAGAGCCGACGCAGAGATGGTTTCCTGAGACGTCGCGGCAGGCGGCTGGGTCTTCGTGGCAGCTATGGAGTTTGCGGGGGAACTGCCGCCGCACGCAGCTAGAGAGATGGCAGCAGCGACACAGCCGATCGCCACGAGCGCCCGTGCTACGACCCTGCGTCCCATAAGCGCGCACCCTACCACTCTCGCCGACCGCGTGGGCTCGCTGAGCGGCCCATGAGGGCGAACCTTACAGACGCGCTCCACCGAGTTCAGCAATACCCACGCTCCATCAGCGAAACCAGGGCCAGATAATCAGTCCTCACGAGCAACCCACAGTCCTGGAATGGCTCCATGTGTCTCGTCTTGCGTGGGACCGGACAACCGTTGCCCGCGCCGAAATCCGGGTGTAAAATTGCGCCGGTGCATAAGCTAGTTGACCATCCGATAGCGCGCGTTTGCACTGTCATCTTCGTAGGTATCCTCGCCACTCTCATCATTGGCGTATCGCAAGCTCAGGCGAGCAGTCCGGCTTCCATCTCCCTGGCCGTGAGTGGTGGCGCAACGGACGGACAACCGGTCAGTATCACTGCCTCGGGCAGTACCACAGTTGCCGGCGCCGTGTCCCTCTACGCCGAGCCGGACGCGGCCCAAGACCAGCAGCCGAGCATCATCTGCGGTGGCGCTCCGCCAATCTCGATTTACGCCCCATTCGTGAGCGGCGCTGCCGTTGCCCCCAGCAACTACTCGCAGTCCTACAGCTTCACGCCGAGCGCGCCCATCACCTACGTCATCTGCGGCTACATCAGCCAGCCCTCGGTCTCCACCGCCACGGACGCAGTCGCGTCCGTGCTCGTGACGGCGGCACCGGCTCCGGCCACGGTGGCGATAGCTGTGCCCGCGAACGCCCCTGGCTTCGCCCCGGAGACGGCAACCATCACCGGAACTGCAAGCGTGAGCGAAGACCTCGACGTTGAGGTTTGCGGCACGATTGATGGGTGCTCGACCTTGACGAGCCGCACAGCAGTCGGCCCCGGCTCTTTCAGCAGGACCGTCAGCTTCACGCCGACCGAGTTCGACACTTACACATTCAGCGCCACGGTCCTCGACGACCGCAATCTCGCCAGCGTGGACGCCACGGCTGAAGCCCTGAGTCCGAGTGCCACCATGAGTGCGACCTCGACCCTGGGCGCACCGAGTCTGACTGCTCCGCAGAACCAGGCGAGCGGGCCCGAGCTGAACCCCTTGTTCTCATGGCAGGGCGGACCGGGCGAAACCTACGGTGTGGTCATTGGCCGCGTTACGCACGCAGGTGAGGACGACTTCGTTCAGCTTCAACAGAACGGCTACCTCGATCTGTCAAGCGGCGCCGCAGGCGGCTGGGATCCTCTAGCGAGTAGCAACCCACTGAAGCCCCTTGCCCACGTGGCGACCTTTACGACCGACGCAAGCGGCAGCGGGAGCGTTCAGTTGGCCCGCCCCCTGTCACCGGGAACCTACGCCTGGCAGGTCGTCGCCGCCGGACCATCCGACCTCTCGGGGACCATCGTCTCCGAGAGCCGGACCTTTACAGTCCTCGGCCCGAAGCTCACGACGCTGCGGGCGCGCACCGCCTGGCATCGAGGTGGCACTTACGCCTATCCGGGCTACGCAACGCTCAGTATTACTGCGACTCCCTACGCGACTATCAAGATTGCCGTGACTACTCGCGGCCACACGAAGACCATCACGGAACAGAGCGGCTCCCGTTCCAATAGCAGCCAGCGCATCAATTGGTCATGTAAGAGCACTACGGGAGCACATAGCCGCTACGTGGTCACCGCTACCGACCAAGAGGGCGATAGCAGAACCGTCCGTGGCAGGCTACCTGAGCCAACTGTGGCGCGCTGCAGGGCTCTCCATCAGAAGGCTTTGGCTGCGCAGAGGCGCAAGAGCCTCGCCTGGAAGCGCCTCCAGCAACAGGAACAAGCGGCTTTGCACGCCGCCAACGAGCGCTTCATCGCCAACTGCAAGGCGGAGGGCGGAGCACCGATAACACTCACGACCGGCAGCGGAGCCTGGCTCGCCTGCCGGGCACCCTACGGCGGGCTGCTCTGGGTTATCTACTGAGGGTGTCGTAAGGGATTGTCGCTCCTTTGGTGCTTTAGCTAGAGGCCCGGCTGTGGTCCGCACATCTCGTGAAAGCCAAGCAAGCGCGTGAGAGCCACGCGCCGCACCTCAACCGATGCGCCCGTCCGTCTGCATGCCTATCGTCGTCAGCCATACGCTTGACCGTTGTTCGCTGCTCAGCCAGCTACTCGGGGAGGCTCGACACCCATCTGCCAGAGGCCACGCGCCTCAGCATGATCAAGGCCGACGGCACCATCATGCTCTGGGCTGATGGAAGTGGGTCTAGTGTCAAGCCGCCGGGCCGCGGCTGATCACCAGAGGGACGATCTACGCACGCAAAGCCGAGAGGTCGACGGCTGGTTTGCCAGTCTGGCTCACCGCGTCCACGGGCACTTTTCTTTGTCTGTCCATGATTGTCCATACGATCTGGGTGCCATGTTCCATCCCCTGAGTGCACGAAATACCAAAGACACCCGGTTTGACGGCCCAGAGCAAGGGCTGCCGGACTATTTCCTCGCCTCCATCTGCGAATGGCTATCAGCGAGGTTCGCCGTCCAGGAACCGTATGGTGTGACGACCATAGACGGCAACCTGCTTCGCACTGTGCAAGTCGTGCTGCGCATGGATCCACCTTTGGACTGGAGAAACGGTACGGAAGGTGCATTCAGCAGCCTGCTAGGACACGTATATGGTGACCGCGAGTTTGCTCTCGACTTGCTGGATCTGCTTGTGTCATTTTGTGACGACACCGCTGCCGCTGCCCTTAACGCGATGCTGACCATGGGTGGGTCGGAGTGGGAGGTCACGAACATTGGCGGCCCGGAGCGGTCTCTAACGAAGCGCACTCTCGGCCCCGTCGGAGACGTGATCGATCAGCTGAGGCCAGTCTCTGAGCGAGCCCACGCACATCTAACCATCTCATGGTCGAAGCTTGCCGGGCGCAACCCAGATCCCTCAGCGTCCTACCGCGAAGCAGTCAAGGCGATCGAGGCTGTCGCAAAGCCAGCTGTTTTGCCGAATGACGACCTGGCGACCCTCGGCAAGGTCATTGGCGAATTACGTGCTAACCCAAGCCGATGGCAGTTTGTGCTGGAGCCCGATGGCGCTGGCGGCATCGCGGATATGTGCGACCTTGTGTGGAAGGGGCAACTCGACCGCCATGGCACCGACAACGCTGATGCCCCTTTGCAGGTAAGCCAACGCGAGGCAGACGCGGCGTTCCATATTGCGCTTTGTCTGGTGCGCATTTTCGCTGGCGGGTTGATCACGCGCGCTTGAAGCTACATCAATGGATCACGTTGTCTGCCAACATCGTCCCAACGCTGGCGGCGAGGCACTGACTTAGGTGGATTTTGCCGCGTGATGTTTCGCGGCTCTTCTGGGGCTGGTCGATTCGCGTCAGGAGACAACAAGTGACGCCCGTCGACCTTCATACACGCGGGAGGTCGGCGTCGTCCAGACCAGCCGCAACTGGCAGTAGAGACGCCAGTATGCCTGCCATAGGTCGCTCTCCGGTGGGAGAAGTTCTACTTTCAACCCCATCTTGAGCGCACGCTCGGCGTCAATCACGGCCCCGTGGGAAAGGTACTGCGTGGCGTCGTTGAGGTCGTGAGCGACTTGCTGCGCTTTCGCCGGGTCGGACTTGAGCATGTATTCCGTGAGGAACCTGTCAGCGAACTGCTCGGACCGCAAGAGGGCCTTCCGGCAGAAGTCGATTAGAGCGGGGTCAAGCTTGTCGAGAAGTGGGAAGTACGCAGCCGACAACTCATGCTCGGCAGCCTTCACGATTTCATCGAGGCCGTCGAGAAACGACTGAGCTGGTCTCTGCATTGGCTCGCCGCTGGCCGTCGTAATCGTGACCTGCGGATCGATGGGACCGAGTTCTGACGGCTCTCCCATCACGATCGAGTCCGTGGCGATTGCGATCAGCGTGCCTGCGCTCTTGGCGCTGTCCGGCACGATGACCCTAAATGACCCGTTGCCGACGCGCTTGCGGCACATAATGACAAGTCGCTCCGCCTGGTCGACGTCGCCACCTGGAGTCTGCAACAGCAAGTCAAGATCGCTCCCGTGTGCGACGTCGTGGAGGAGATCTACAAACGGCGGGATGTCCATCGATCCGATTGAGGTTCCCGGGGCGGCTACGTAGGCAATGAGCCGCCGACCTGTACGCTCTTCGATGGAGCGGATCAGGTTTTGTCGGGCATATCGCGCTTGCTCCAGCGAATAAAAGAGCGGGGTCTGATCCGGAACCGGGATCTGCTCCGGCCCTCCATCGTCCGTCGGAGCCTGCTCAGCCACGCCAACGCCGACTCGCGGTCGGCTGCGCCGGAGCCAGACGGGAAGGGTTGGGACTACTGGAGGTCATGCGTTTCGCGTCGTACGCAGACCGTCGATCCCGGTAGTCATCAAGCCGCTTCTGCAGCGTCGGATGCTGCCGCGCCAAGTCATCCACTGTCCCGGATACTTCTTTTTTCAGAGGTTCGGTCATAACTCCTTCTCTCTAAGAGCTGGCCGTTTAGTAAGTTGGCTGTCGAGCCCAACACAACCTTTAGTCAAGTGTAGTTTCGACTCCGGCGAATCGTTCCCTACGCGACACGAGACATCGTCCGACTCCCATCCGGGCGAGCGCCTAGCCTAGCCTCATGCGCCTCATTGTTGCCCGCTGTTCCGCCCAGTACTCAGGGCGGTTGGACACTCGCTTACCCGAGGCCGTCCGCCTCATCATGATCAAGGCTGACGGGACCGTCATGCTCTGGTCCGATGGCGGTGGGTCTAGTGTCAAGCCGCTGAACTGGATGACGCCTTGATCTAGGACTCATGACATTCGACACATCAGCGCTCATTCGCACGAGTGAGAAGCGCAGCATCCCATGGAGAGAGACCAAGCTCACCTTCATCCTGCTCCGCGCCGACGCTCCGATCGTTTCCGCCTACACCGTCGCTGACAAGCGCGCCATGCTCGCCAGTCTGCTTGAAGACGATCAGGTTCTCGCTGTCCGCCAGATCCAGTACCCGCAGCACCAAGAAGTGATGGTCATCGACGATCTTGATGCCGCACGTCGAGCGCTCGAAGTTTGATTCCGATCGAATTGCAGCGATAAACGTCCGACCCAACCCCGAGAATTAAGAGCCCGCCCCGGGTGCAACCGGAAACGGGCTCAAAAGTTCATCGTGGTTGGCGTGGTGATGTCAGCACAAGGAGCATGACGCCAGCCTCGGACAGACATTGGAGGCTCACGCCATGCCGGACGCACCAGAAGAACCACCAGACGACCTACTGTGGACGACGACCGACCCGAAGGGTCGAGCCGTCATGCTGACGCAGGAGCGGCTCGACCACATTCACGACGGACACCGCGAGGTCCGGTCCGAGAACATCAAGAAAGCGGTCGAGACCGCCGAAAAGCGGACAAGGGGAAACCGCACGGGCAGAGAGAAGCTGTGGGCACGCAACTTGCCTCCCGCCAAGTGGTTTACGGTGGTAGTAGCCTACGAGAACCGGGTAGGCAAAGTCATAACCGCCCTGGGAGCCTCAAAAGATCCCAAGTCGGAAGAACTGCTTTGAGCATCCACATCGGCCCATATGCCTTTGACTACGTTCGGTATGACGCCGAAGCCGACGTCCTCTACCTGAGCATGGACGAGCCTCGTGAAGGCTACGGCGAGGAAACACCCGAAGGTCACTTCCTCAGGTTCGACGAGGACGGGACATTCCGTGGTGTCACGATCCTCGACGCCCAACACATGCTCGACGAGCACGGAGGGCTCACCGTGACGCTCCCAGTCCCGGAGAGCGTCGAGCTACCCGGCGGCAACCTCCAGCTCGCCTGAGACAGCGTCACCGTCGGGTGCGCCTTGCTCAGCGACGCGACGCTGACGCTCGATCCAACGCTGCATCCGTCGCCACACCCGATGGGCACGAGCCCAGTTGCCGTGGTTCCACACCGCGCATCGCTTCTCCTAACGGAGATCCGACCGCTCTGACCTGGTCCGGGCAACCCGCACGAGGCAATTATCCTCACGTTGCGGGCCTGCGCCCAGCTGCTGTCCTGCTGCCTCAGTAGGTTGACAACCGTGCGATTGATCGTTGCCCGCTGCTCAGCCAGTTACTCGGGGAGGCTCGACACCCATCTTCCAGAGGCCACACGCCTCATCATGATCAAGGCCGACGGGACCGTGATGCTCTGGTCTGATGGCGGTGGGTCTAGTGTCAAGCCGCTGAACTGCAAGCAATAGACCACCCGCTAAGCGCGGAGGTCTTCAAGTTCGCATGGCGGGTCTGGGAGCTCAAGGATCTCAGGATCACCCGTGAGTAGGGTAAGGCCGTGCGCAGCAGCAGTCGCCAGCGCGAAGCAGCCACCGAGGGCGATCGGGAGCTGCGCCTTGAGCCGGGCTGCTTCGATCATCCGTGCCGTGCCAGGCAGATCCGGTGCAAGCTTGGCGCGAAGGTCACTGAGGTCCTGGTCGGCCCGCTGCCGCCCGTGATCTCGCTCCAACCTGTAGTAGACCTCCACAAGGTTGATCCAACTGATCACTGGGCGCGTAGCTATGAGGCCCTCGACGCGCGCAAGGGCTGGCTCGTCACCATGGAGCCACGCCAGGACTGCCCACGAGTCAAGGCATACGCTCATCGTGGCTCGCGGCGGCGATCCTCAAGCAGCCGCGCGGCCATATCAATCTCGCTCCCCTTGTAGCGACCACCCAAAGGACGCATCACCCGCTCGGCCCGCACCAGCACCACGTCTCCATCGCGGAACTCAAAGTCCACTTGATCTCCCGCATGCAAGCCCGCCTCATCGCGGATCACTTTCGGGATGACGACCTGTCCTCTTTCACCTACGCGCACAGTCATACCTAGAAAGTATGACTCGCCCAGCCGTCACGGTCAATCGCTAATCTCGGACACCGGATGCGACTGATCGTTGCCAGATGCTCGGCCCGATACAGCGGGCGGCTCGACACCAGCCTCCCTGAAGCGGTCCGCCTCATCATGATCAAGGCCGACGGGACCGTGATGCTCTGGTCTGATGGCGGTGGGTCCAGTGTCAAGCCGCTGAACTGGATGACGCCGCCAACCGTGATCGAGGAGATTGACGGCGACGTAGACGAAAACCTCGACGGCGGCGCCTCAGCACTGGATGCGGCTGACAACCATGATGCGGCGAACGCGCGGGACACCCCGGCACGCATCATCGTCCGCAAGTACGCCGGCAAGACTGAGGACCGACTCGAGATCACGCTGCACGAGGTGCTCTCCGACGTCACCCACGACATGGGCTCGCCGGACGAGGACGCCGGACTGGCGAAGGACGGCGTCGAAGCGCACTTGCAGGAGTTGCTGGCCGAGCAGCCGCACTGGTGCGGCGAGGGATTGCGGCTCGTACGTCGTGAGTGGCCGACTGACATCGGACCGGTCGACCTGATGTGCCGCGACGCCGACGATGAATGGGTCGCGGTCGAGATCAAGCGCGTCGCCGGTATCGACGCGGTCGAGCAGCTCAGCCGCTACCTCGAGCGCCTGCGCGCTGACCCCGGCTTCGAGAGCTGCCGTGGGGTGCTGGCGGCGCAGTCGGTGAAGCCGCAAGCGCGGGTGCTGGCCAACTCGCGTGGTCTGCGCTGGGTCGAGGTCGACCTCGCCGTGCTCCGCGGCGAACGCGAACCCGAGCTACGGCTATTCGTGGCTTGAGCCAGAGGCGTTCATCGCGTAACGGCGGCCAAGTCTCGTCGGCTGTTGCCGATCTTGTCCCATATAGGTAGAAGATCGGCAACAGCCGACCGCCTTATCGCGCTAAGGTCGCGCGCCGCCGCTCGCGCCGCCGCCGTCAGCGCCGGCGACGTCGCCCTCACCCCACACGGTCACGACCACCGAGCGGGGACCACCGTGGTTACGGTGCTCACAGAGGTAGACCCCCTGCCAGGTGCCGAGCGCGAGCCGACCGTTCGAGATCGGCAGCAGTAGCGACGGGCCGAGCAGCGCCGCCTTGATGTGCGCCGGCATGTCGTCGGCGCCTTCGAGCGTGTGCGTCCATAGCGGCGAGCGCTCGGGCACGGCCTCGTTGAAGTAGGACTCGAAGTCGTCGCGCACTTCCGGCGAGACGTTCTCGTTCAGCGCCAGCGAGGCTGAGGTGTGCTGCAGCAGCAGGTGCAGCATCCCGACCCTGATCGTCTCGAGGCCCTGGATACCGCCGATCAGCTCGCGTGTGACCAAGTGAAAGCCGCGCGGCTTCGGCGCGAGCGTGACGCGTCCCTGCAGCCAGATCATGCCCGCAACCGTACTGCAACGCCGCCCCCGAGTTGCTACGGTGGGCGGTTATCGCTGAGCCTGGGGCGCCGGGACCGTTCGGCGAACTGACTTTATGACCGTCAGGGCAAGAAGACATAAGAGGTTGCCGGGCGTGCTTCTGGGCGCCGCGGTGACACTGGCGGTGGCCTTGCTATGTGCCTTCAGCGCCCGCCCACCGGCGGCCACCGGCGACAGCTTGAGTCAGCTTCAATCCGAGCTTGGCGCCAACAAGTCGCAGGCCTCGAGCCTCGCAAGCACGGTCAGCGCCTTGCAAGGGCAGGTGACGAAGTTAGGCTCCCAGGTCACGCTGATGCAGTCGCGCGTCTCTGGGGTCCAGTCGGAGCTCAACTCGGACCAGACGCAACTTGAGCGCGACCAGGCGGCGGCGCGCACCGAGCAGTCACGGATCGCGACGCTCCAGCAGCGACTGCAGGTCGCGCGCAAAGCACTGGCGGCCGAGCTCGTCAGCCGCTACGAGTCACCACGGCAGTCGTTGGTCTCCGTGGTGGTCAACGCCTCCGGCTTCAAGCAGATGCTCGATCAGGTCCAATACCTGAAGAACGCAAACGCAGCCGAGCAGGAGATCATCGCCCTGACGCGCAACGCCAAGGCGCAAGCGCTGAGCGCCGAGCATCGCCTGCAGACGCTGGAAGCCGGTGAGGAGCGGGCCACGTCGCAGAAGCGGACGCAGCTGTCGGCGCTGTCGGGCATGGAGACGCTACTGAACTCGCGGCGAACCGCCTTGGGCCACGCCGAGGCAGCGCATGCCGTGGCACTGGCGGCCACGCAAGCACGTGGCAACAAGCTGGCATCGGAGGTCGCACAGGCGCAGGCGCAGGAGCTTGCCGCCCAACGCGCGGCAGCGGCTGCGACCGCCGCAGCAGCCGCACAGGCCGCAGCACAAGCAGCCGCACAGGCCACCGCGAACTCTGGCTCGTCGAGCACCAGCGACAGCGGGGCCAGCAGCAGCAGCGGCACCAGCAGCAGCGGTAGTGGTACCAGCGCCGCGCCGAGCGGCGGCTGGGCGATCCCCGAGGAGATCGTGATGTGCGAGTCCGGCGGTCAGAACCTGCCGCCAAACTCCGCCGGCGCCTCCGGCTACTACCAGATCATGCCCGGCACCTGGAAGGAGTTCGGTGGCAGCACCGGCCAGGCCTACCAGGCGCCGAAGTCCGAGCAGGATGCAGTCGCCAGCCGCATCTGGAATGGCGGCAGTGGCGCCTCCAACTGGAGCTGCGCCGCCATCGTCGGGATCGACTGAGTACCCTCGCTCAGCGCGACCCCGGCATCCGCTTCGGGAAGTGCGTCGCCGGATGCGAGGCATCAAGCGCGGTGCGGACGATGCGGTTCTGCTCATGGGCGTGAGCGACCGGGTAGCCCTCACCGGTTGCCGCCCGCTCGACCCGGCCGATGTAGCCGAAGTGCAGCGAGGATGGCAGGATCTGGCGCAGTCGCAGTGACATGAACGCGCGGGCGCCCATGTTGCGCGGCTCCTCCTGGACCCAGACGATCTCCTCGAGGTTCGGGTAGGAGGCGATCAGCTCGCGGATCTCGCTCTCCGGGAATGGGTAGAGCAACTCGACTCGCGCAACCGCGACATCGGCGTGCTCGTCGCGGTGCTCGTAGCCGAGGATGTCGTAGTAGATCTTGCCGCTGCAGAGGACAAGGCGCTTGATCTGCTCGTTGTCCGCATCGGCCTCGGGGATGACGGATTGGAATGAGCCCTCGGTTAGGTCCTCGATGCGCGAAGCGGCCTGCGGCAGACGTAGCAAGCTCTTCGGGGTCATCAGGATCAGCGGCCGCGGCTTCGCGATCCGCGCCTGACGGCGCAGCAGGTGGAAGTACTGGGCCGGCGTCGTGCAGTTCGCGATCCGCATGTTGCCCTCGGCCGCCAGCTGCAGGTAGCGCTCGAGCCGCGCGGAGGAATGCTCCGGGCCCTGACCCTCGTAGCCGTGCGGCAAAAGCAGCGTCAGGCGCGTCGTCTGGCCCCATTTCGCAAGGCCCGAGGCGATGAACTGGTCGATCATCACCTGCGCACCGTTCGCGAAGTCGCCGAACTGCGCCTCCCACAGCACCAGCGTCTCCGGTGCCTCCTGGGAGTAGCCGAGCTCGAAGCCGAGGCAGGCGGACTCCGACAGCGGGCTGTTGTGAAGCTCCATCGGCGCCTTGGCGCCCGGCAGATGCTGGATCGCACAGAACTCCTGCCCGGTCTTCGCGTCGTGAAGCACTAGATGGCGGTTCGAGAAGGTCCCGCGCTCGGCGTCCTGGCCGGTGAGCCTGACCGGGATGCCCTCGGTCAGGAGCGACGCGAACGCCAGCGCCTCGCCGTGGGCCCAGTTGATCGGCCCCCGCTCGGGGGCAAAGGCGTCGCGCCGCGACTCGAGCTGCTTAACCAGCTTCGGATGCACGGTGAAGCCGTCGGGCACCGCCAGCAGGTTCTGGTTGAGCACCCGCAGCTCCTCGAGCTCGACGGCCGTGTGCACCTCGGGCGAGCGGCTGCGGTCGAGCACATATTCGCCGGTGCTGAAGACCGGCTCGGAGGTCGCGATCCTCTCCTTCAGCTTGCGGTGCTCGGTCGCCAGCACCGACCATGCCTCATCCTCAAGCGCCTTCGATTGCTCCTCGGTCACGACCCCGGCGGCGACGAGCTGCCTGGAGTAAAGCTCGCGCACGCGAGGGTGCTTCTTGATGATCTGGTACATCTCCGGCTGCGTGTAGGCCGGCTCATCAGCCTCGTTGTGGCCAAAGCGGCGGTAGCCGATCAGGTCGATCAGCACGTCGTGCCCGAACTCCTCGCGGTAGGCGGCCGCCAGTCGCACCGCCGAGATGCACGCGGCGACGTCGTCGGCATTGACGTGGATGATCGGGATGTCGAAGCCCTTGGCCAGATCGGACGAGTAGAGCGTCGAGCGAGCATCGTCCGGTTCGGTCGTGAAGCCGATCTGGTTGTCCTGGATCAGATGCACCGTGCCACCGACCGTGTAGCCGTCAAGCGAATGCAGGTTCAGGGTCTCGGCGACCACCCCCTGGCCCGGGAAGGCGGCGTCGCCGTGGATCAGCACCGGCACCGCGGAGGAGGTCTGCTGGTTCGCGTGCTGACCTTGCCGCGTGGTCTGAGCGGCGCGGGTCGCCCCGGTCGCAACCGGATCGACGAACTCAAGGTGACTCGGGTTGGACTCGAGTCGCACGATGATCGAGTCGCCGTTCGCCAGCGGGTAGGTGCCGCGAGCGCCGTGGTGATACTTGACGTCGCCGGTGCCGCCGTCAGGCATCGTCGTGATCGCCGCGAGCGTGGCGTGACCCTCGAACTCGGCAAACAGCGAGCCGTACGGGCGCCCGAGGCTGTGCGCGAGCACGTTCAGCCGGCCACGATGGGCCATGCCGATCACGACTTCACGGGCGCCGGCCTGCGCGGCCAGCTTAATGATCTCGTCGAGCATCGGCACGGTCATGTCGATGCCCTCCATCGAGAACTGCTTCTGACCGATGTAGGTGCGATGCAGGAAGCGCTCAAGCGAGTCGACCTTCGTCAGTCGCCCGAGGATCGCCTTCGACTCGTCCGCGGTGAGCGGCTGCCGGTAGGTGCCCGACTCGATCGCCTTGCGCAGCCATAGACGCTGCCGGTGCGAGGAGATGTGCTCGATCTCGTACGCGGTCGAGCCGCAGTAGATCTCGCGCAGGTGCGGCAGCGAGTCCGCCAGCGTCTCACCCGGGACGTTGATCTGGAGGATCCGTGAGGGGATCTGCGCCATCATCTGCGGCGACAGGCCGACGGCCTTCGGATCGAGCGCCGGATCGCCCTCGGGCTTGCGTCCGAGCGGGTCGAGCAAGGCCGCGAGGTGGCCGTGCGTGCGGTAGGCCTCGACCAGCGACATCGCAGCCTGAACTGCCTGCAGCAGCTCCTCGGTCGGCATCCCGGCGGTAGCGCCGGCGCCAGCGGCTTGCACCAGCGTCGGCTCGGGCGGCGCAGGCAGCGGCGGCAGTGCCAGGCCGATTGACCCGAAGACCTGCTCGTAGAAGTCGTGCGCACCCTGCAGGTAGCCCTCGACGATCGCGAGGAACTCGCCCGACGCGGCGCCCTGGATCACGCGGTGATCGTAGGTGGAGGTGATCATCATCACCTTCTCGATGCCGAGCCGCTCACCGACGCGCTCGAGGCCCTTCGGGTAGCCGATCGCGCCGGTGGCGACGATCGTGCCCTGGCCGCTCATCAGCCTCGGCACCGAGGCGACGGTGCCAAGGCCACCGGGATTCGTCAGCGAGACGTTGCCGCCGGTGAGGTCGCCGGCCGCCAAGGTATTGGTCCGGGCCTTCTCGACCAGCGCGTTGTAGGCGGCCACGAAGCCGGCGAAGTCGAGGCCGGCGGCATCGCGGATCACCGGCACCATCAATGTGCGGCTGCCGTCCTTCTTCTCGACGTCGACCGCCAGGCCGAGGTTCACGGCACCGTCGCTGACGCGATACGGCGCGCCGTCCTGCTCGAGGAAGTGATCGGCCATCGTCGGCATCTCATCGGCGACCGCGCGCGCGATCGCGTAGGCGATCAGGTGCGTGAACGAAACCCGCTGGCCGGCGGCCTTCAGCTGCTTGCGGCGGGCGTCCAGGGTCGTGACCGTGATCATGCGGAACGAGGTCGCGGTCGGGACCGAGCGGCTTTCGTTCATGTAGCGGGCGAGCGCGGCCGCACCGCCCTTGATCCGTTGCGCGCCCGCCGGGAGCGCGGGCCGCGCGGCAGCCGCCAAGACGTCGGCCTTCGTCACACGACCGCCTCGGGCGCTGCCATCCACGCCAGCGAGGTCAACGCCTTCGGCAGCGGCGACACGGCGGGCGACCGGAGTCGCGTTCACGGCGGCCGTGCTTGCGGCGCCCACACTTGGAGTCGTTGCGGCGATGCCAGTCGTTGCCGGTGCGGTGGGCGCGCCAGCGGGCGCGCCCGTGGAGGTCGCGCTGGGCGACGGGGCCTGCACAGCGGCGGCGGTGTCGGTGCTCATCCGGGCGATCACCTGGCCGACGCTGACGGTCTCACCCTCGGCGAAGAGGATCTCGGTGATGGTCCCGGAAGCCGGCGCCGGCAGTTCCATGTCGACCTTATCGGTCGAGACCTCGACGACGGTGTCGCCCTCCTTCACGGGCTCTCCGACCTTCACCGTCCAAGTCAGGATCGTGCCCTCGGAGACGCTCTCGCCACCACCGGGGGTGATGATGTCGACGATCTGCGCTGCCGCGGAGTCCTCGGCTTTTGCCTGAGCTGGGCTGCCGGTGCCGGCCGGCGCCCCGCTGGCGCCGTCGTCCGACTTAGTCGGCTCAGTCGCCACGGGCACTTCGACACCATCGGCCAGCGCGATCTCCGCCAGCGGGGCGCCGACGGCCACATCCTCGCCCTCAGCGATGTAGATCTTCACGAGCGTTCCGGCGGCAGGCACCGGCACCTCGGCGTCGACCTTATCGGTCGAGATTTCGACAAGTGTCTCGTCCGCGGCGACCGCATCCCCCTCGTGCTTGTGCCACTCAAGTACGGTGCCTTCCGCAACGGAGTCGCCCATCGCGGGCATCACCACTTGGTACGTGCCTGTCTCAACCGCCATCGAGCTCTCCCGCAGCGCAATTCTTCATTTTCAAGGGACCACTATCTGAACATGTGGTCCAGTGCGCAGACGCACAGCTCGTGCGCTCCCGCACAAATACATACGGTACAGGATGACATCCCGGGTCGCAGACCTTTCGCGGGTTCGTCCAGGGGCGAAAACACGAGCTTCAACACAGGTAGCCAGCCACCTTTGAGGATCGAACGGGTTAGAGATCAGATCCGGGTCGCGGAGCTGGCTCAGAGTTCGAGCATCTGACCGATCTGGCGCATGCTCGGATCGATCTCACGCGGCCAGTCAGCCACGCGCGGTGGCCACCACTCGAACCGGTCATGCTCATCATTGGCGACGATCTGCGTTCCAGCCGGGAGCCAGCACTGCCCGACCAGCATCACCATCCCGGTCCTAGCGCGAAGCAAGGCCTCAACGGAAAGCCGCTTGCCAGTGGCTGACCACTCCTCGGCAAGCTCGCGCGTCAGCGTCTGTACCGGATTCTCGCCGACATCGACCGCGCCGGCGGCGCCGAGGGCCCAGCGGCCGGGCCATGAGGCAACCCACTGCGCGCGGCGGCCGACCAGCCAGCGGCTCTCCTCATCGCGGACAACGCAGAGCGCCGAGAGGCTACCGGCGACATCGATGCCCTGCAGCCGCAGCGCCCAGCGCTCCGGCTGCAGCTCGAGCTCCAGCGATCCGTCGCGCTGCTCGAAGCGCACGAGCCTCGCCGCAAGGCCATCGAAGCTCGGTGAGCCGCTGGCGCGCAGCTGCGCGATCCGCTCATCGGCGGCCCGGCTCAGCTCGGGGTCGACCTGGAAGTGATCCTCACGCCAGGTTGCCTTGACCTGGGCCGGGTCCCACGGCCCCCTGGCGATCACTTCGCTCGTCTCGTCCACAGGTCAAACCCTACCGCTGCCTTGTTGTCGTCAGCCGGTCAGCGGGCGACGACCCACCCCGCCAACTCCAACCCACCCGCGGTCAAACCTGCCCACTGTGCGCGAGCGCCGCGGCCAACCTCGCAATCAGAGCGAACGGGGTGTAGTCGACGTGACGGTAGGTGGCACGCATCACCCGCTGGCCGCTGGCCAGCAGTCGCTGATCGCGGAGACGGTCGCTCTCGAATGAGCGCCGATCGTTGTGGAAGCGCCAGCCGTCGAACTCCAGCACCAGCCGGTGCCCCGGCCAGTGGTAGTCGACCGTGTAGCCGCACAGCTTGGCATTGCTCAGCGGCTGCGGCAGCTCCGCCGCGGCGATCAGCGCTCGCAGCTTGCGCTCGTACCGGGAGCGGGTGTCAGCTGCCGACGTCGGGGAATCCAGCAGCAGCCGTAGCTTCGCGATCCCCGTGGTGCTCGTCGGCGCCCGCGCGATCACGTCTCGCAGCTCCGCCTCCTGCACAAGCCCCCGGTTCGCGGTCTGCACGAACAGGCTCTCCAGCTCCGAGTACTCCACCGCACCTGCCAGGTCGAGGAGCGTGCGTGCCGGCGACGTGACCGGCAGACCCCGGCAGCGCCGCAGATCGCGGCGGTCCAGAGTTTTTACGGATCGCAGGCGCATCCCCCCGGGGGTCGAGGGGCGCTTGCCGACGAGGGTGAACCAGACAGATTCCTCCCAACGTCGCGGACCGTCGAGCCCGACCGAGTCCAGCATGTTCCACAGCTTCGCTGCGCTGAAGTAACTGAGCACCCCGCAGCCGACGTACTGCATCGCCGCGGCGGTCTCTAGCACGTACTCGACCCGGGGCACGACCGGACCGACGGCGAACACGTCGCGCTGCACGCGCGTGAGCCGCCCGTCGTGAACCCGGCCCGCCAGCCTGTCGCGGGTGATCCCCGCATCGCGCAGCTGCCGCCGGTGCACCAAGCCGCGCTGCAGCGACGCCAGACGTGCGACTTCCCGATCGCCAGTGCCCGTGACCCGTAAAAGTCCGAAAACCGCCAGCGGCACTGCCGGCGTGCGGACTCTTACGTCCATAGGACGTAGAACTCCACGTTCCGGCGCCAGTTCTGAAGCGTTTCGAGCTTTTACGGGTTCCTGTCCGGAGCTGGAGTCAGCGTCGGAGCTGGAGTCAGCGTCGGAGCTGAAGTCAGCGTCGGAGCTGAAGTCAGCGTCGGAGCTGGAGTCAGCGTCGGAGCTGAAGTCAGCGTCGGAGCTGAAGTCAGCGTCGGAGCTGGAGTCAGCGTCGGAGCTGAAGTCGGGAAATGGAGCGGCCACGGCCCGGACTATCGCGCGAGTCGGCGGCGCTGTTCAAGGGTCGAAAGGCACCTCTGAGCCGCATTGACACCACCCCGTGACAGGCCGTCATGGAGACGGCACGGTCGTCACAGCGACGACGCAGGAATCAGCGATCCAAGGGTCCAGCCGCAGCAGCGCCGAACCAGTCGAAGCAACGTCGGTGCCTGCCGCGAGCGCGACGGAGCGACTCGAATCAGAGCGGCGGCTGCAGAGGCTCCGGACGATCGTCGCCGCTGCGGGCCGGTCGCACGGTCTCGAGCTCGCGCTTGGAGACGGCCTCGACGACGTCCTCCTCGGACTCCTCTTCCTCCTGGCCGTGGTTACCGTCGCACAGCACGCGGAAAGCGCCGCTGACGCCACCATCGACCTGGAGCACGATGCCCGGCAAGATCTCTTCGCCCTCATCCAGGCCGAGGCGCTCGATGTCGAAGTAGGTCATGCCGATGCCCCAAGTGTGGTGCGACGGATTCTCACGGTCGTGAGCCGCCACCCCCTGCGCGAGACGCTCCAGCAGATAGCCCATCTTCGTACGACCCTCAGCCATGCTGTAAGAGTACCGCGCACTCACGGATCGCGATCACCGTTTGCCGCCGCACCGAGATCACCGTTCGCGGCGATGTCGCGACGGCGCCGCGGCATCGCCGCGCCCACATTCGATCCCGGCCGTGGCCGGATTACTGAGTAGCCTTAGTTACGTGATCATCGAGCGAGCCACGAGCCCGCAGTGGCTGTCCAACACGTACTTGATCGCCGACCCTGCGAGTGGTGTTGCCGCGATGGTAGATGCCGGCGGACCTGTGGAGGCGTTGCTCGACATCATCGAGCAACGTGGTTACGCGCTCGCGTACGTGCTGCTGACCCACCACCACGGAGATCACATCGCCGAGCTCGACAAGGTGGTCGTCGCCCAGCCTGATGCGGAGGTCCTGATCCACCCGCTGGAGATCGAGCTGGTACCGCAGGCGACCGGCACGTTGCAGCCAGGTCAGCCGCTGTCGGTCGGCGCAATTCCAATCGAGGTGCTGCACACCCCGGGGCACACGACGGGAATGGTGGCGCTGCTCGCCTCAGGCTCCGAGCTGTTCACCGGCGACACGCTCTTCCGCGGCTCGGTTGGCGGGCTGCACGCCTCCGGGCACGCAACGTACGCCGACCTCAAGCGCTCGATCATGGACACGTTGCTGCGGCGTGATGCGGCGGTACACATCAACCCAGGGCACAGCGAGCCGACCACCGTCGGTGCCGAGCTCGCGCAGAACCCGTTCGTCCGGGTCTGGCGCGGCCTCGATCCCGAGGGCAGCTCCCCATGCACGGTCTCCGGCAAGCCCGCGACCCTGATCGTCGCGGCCGAGGACTACGACGGCGGCACGAAGGCGTGGGTGCGCTGGCCGGACGGCGCCGACGACATCGTGCCCGGATCTCGCGTGCAGGTCGGTGGCGGCCCGCTGGCCGCCACTACGATTCCCAAACTCGACCGGCGCTGACCCGCGATGGCCGACGACGAAGAGAAGATCCCAACCTCGCGGATCGCCCGCACTGCGAAGCTCGGCACACTCGCTGCCGGCCAGGCGCTGCGTCAGGCAAGCACGGTCGCAACGAATGTCGTCCGTTCGCCCGAACAGCGTGAGGCCGCGCTCGAGCGGCGCAACCTCGAGGCCGCCGAGCAGCTCGTCACGGCGCTGGGCACGATGAAAGGTGCCGCGATGAAGATCGGGCAGGTGCTCTCGTTCCTCGATGTCGGCATCGTGCCGCCGGAACACCTCGACGAGTTCCAGGCAAAGCTCGCCGCGCTGCGCGACTCCGCGCCGAAGGTATCGTGGCGCCAGATGCGTCGGGTGGTCGAGGAGGAGCTCGACGGTCCGATCGAGGAGACCTTCGCCGAGTTCAACCCGGATGCGGTTGCCGCCGCTTCGATCGGCCAGGTCTACAGGGCGAAGTTGCACGACGGCCGCGACGTAGCGGTGAAGGTGCAGTACCCGAAGGTCGGTGACGCCGTCCGCGCCGACCTGCAGAACCTGGGGCTGCTGCTGCGGATCGTCAAGCGGATCGCACCAGGCGTGAACCCCGCGACGGTCGGCGCCGAGATCCGCAAGCGCGTCGAGGAGGAGCTCGACTACGAGCTCGAGGCCGCGAACCAGCGCTCGCTGGCACGACTCTACCGGGGCCATCCGTTCATTGCGATCCCTGATGTGATCAGCGGCCTCTCGAGCGAGCGCGTGCTGGTCTCGGAGTTTGTCGACGGCGTCGGGTTCGAGGCGATGCGAGAGCTCGATCAGGAGCGGCGCGACCGGATCGGCGAGATCATCTTTCGCTTCTACATCGAAGGGCGCTACCGCCTGCGGCAATTCTCCGGCGACCCCCACCCGGGTAACTGCCGGCTGCTGCCCGACGGCCGCGTCGCGTTCCTCGACTTCGGGCTGTTCAAGAAGGTCTCCGCTGAGAACATCGAGATCGAGCGAGGGATCATCCGGGCCACGATCGAAGGCGACGGCGAGGAGATCATCCGGCTCGGCACGCAGGCCGGCATGTTCGTGCACCCGGACGAGTTCAAGCCCGAGGACGTGCTGGCGCACTTCCGCGCCTCCAGCTACTGGTACACGATCGACCGCGAGATCACCGCCAGCCAAGACGACGCAACCTCGGTGATGATGGACCTCAGCGACCCCCGCTCGGAGTATTTCGACCAGCTGCGCCGGGAGTCGGCGCCGTCAGACCACCTGCTCGGGATCCGCGTCGAGGTGATGACGCTGGCGCTGCTGGCACAGCTACGGGCGCGCGGGAACTTCTACCGCATCGCCCGGGAGTGGCTCTACGACGATCCGCCGGTGACCGAGCTCGGTCGCCTTGAGGCGGAGTTCAGTCGCGGCCGGCGCTGAGACGGCCGGTCTGCGGCTGAACCCGCTGACCCGGTTGGCGCGCAGAGCCGCGCGCCAACCGTGGACCGGCGCGCGCTCAGACGCGCTGGACTTGCATCAGGCTGGTCGTCCCAGGCACGCCCGGCATCCCCGAGGTGATCACCACACGGTCGCCAGGCTTCACCCAGCCGAGCTCAACGACTCGCTTGGCGGCCACAGTGATCATCGCGTCGGCGTCATGTCGTGGCTCGCGCCACGCCGCCTGCACACCCCACATGAGGTTGCAACGGCGAACCGTCGCGATGTCGGAGGAGAGCGCAAGCACCGGCACCGTCGGCCGGTAAGCGGAGACGAGGCGTGCCGTGCGACCGGTCGAGGTCGGCGTCACGATCGCCTCGACGTGCAGCTCCTGCGCCGCCATGCAGGCGCTGTGAGCGATCGTGTAGGCGGGGTCGCGGGCGTCGCGCCGCAGACGCCCCTCGTTCCACTCCGCGTAGGGCAGGTCGTGCTCGGTCCGCTGCGCGATCGACGCCATCATCGCGATCGTCTCGACCGGGTATTGCCCGATCGCGGTCTCCTGCGAGAGCATCACAGCGTCGGTGCCGTCGAAGATCGCGTTCGCGACATCGGACGCCTCGGCGCGCGTCGGCCGCGGCGAGCTGACCATCGAATCGAGCATCTGCGTCGCAGTGATCGCCGGACGCCCGAGCTTGCCCGCCAACCGCAGCAAGTGCTTCTGCGCGAGCGGCACCTCCTCGATTGGGAGCTCGATGCCAAGGTCGCCGCGCGCGACCATCACGCAATCGGCGGCACGGATGATCTCTTCCGCATTATCGACGGCCTGAGGCTTCTCGATCTTCGCGATCAGCGGCAGGCGGGTGTGGGCGCGGACGCCGGTCAGATCGGCGGCGCTGCGGATAAACGAGAGCGCCACAGCGTCGACGCCGATCGACTCGCCGAACTTCAGCATCTCGAGGTCGGCGGCCGGTACGGACACCAGGCCCTTCGTCGAGCCCGGAATGTTCAGACCCTGGCGCGAGGCGATGTCGCCGCCGACCTCGATCACCGTGTCGATCTCGCCGTCGCCGCGGCGGACCGCGTCCACCCGCAGCCGGATCTTCCCATCGGAGAGGTAGATCACATCGCCGACGTTCACGGCTTCGGGCAGGCCTGCCCAGCTCACGGAGATGCGGTGTTCGTCCCCGATGTCGCTGACGCCACAAGCGAGCGTCAGTCGGCCGCCGGCGCGCAGCGAGACCAGATTGTTCTCGACCTGCCCGATGCGTAGCTTCGGCCCCGGTAGGTCCTGAAGGATCGCGACCTCGCGTCCGGCGGCCTCGGCCGCCTTACGGATTCGCTCGGCGGTCTCGGCGTGCGTTGCGAGGTCACCGTGGGAGAAGTTGAGGCGCGCGACATCAAGTCCGGCCTCGATCATGCGTATCAGAATGTCCGGCTCACGCGAAGCTGGGCCGATCGTCGCGACGATCTTCGTGCGCCGCACTCAGCACACTCCTATAGATAAATGACACATGCCTAGCACGTTAGCCAATGCCCGCCGGCCGCTTATGTGTGTCTTGTAACTCCACGCGCCCTCGGTCAGGGTGCCTGCATCTCGGGGAAGTTCTCGGCCAGGTGGCGGCGCAGGCTCTCGCGCACGAACTGCCGCTCTGGCGCCGAGGCCAGGCGATAGCGGCCGAGCAGCTCCCGCTGACGGTCGATCCGCAGCCCGGCGACCGTCCAGGACACCACCAGCCGCTCGAACAGCAGCTCGGTTGCCCGTTGGTAGGCATCCTCGCGATCGAGGCCACCAGCCAGGGCTGCCGCGTATTCGCTGCGGGCGCCCGGGCTGAGCGAGCCGCGCAACTCCAGCTCGGCGCCGTCGGCATCCGAGTAAACGGTGGTCGGGGCCCTCAGGCGGGCGCCCGCCTCCGACGGCTCACGCGACTTGCCCGGACCGGGTCCAGAACCGAGGTCACTGCGCCGTTTGTGACCTCCGCGCCGGTTCTCGCGCCGGGGCATCAGTGCCGCCGCTGCCGGTCGCTGCCTGTCAGGCTCGTGTCGATCACGATGTCGCGCAGTCTACGTCGCCCGAGCGGGGTCAGGACGCATCCGGACGTGCAGATCTATTTGGATAGGCCCTAAGGTGAAAATGTATGGCAACACACGCGAAGGTCGAACTTGGCCGCGGCGAACGGGTCCTGCCGGGGCTCTGGCGCCTCCGCCTGGCGCTGCCGCTTGATGGCGTGCCGCACTGCAACGCCTGGGCGATCCGCGACGGCGACGGAATCGTGCTGGTCGATTGCGGCATGTACGAGCCGGCCGGTGACGGGCACCCTGGCTCGATCGTCGCACTGGAGACGGCGATGGCGCAGGTCGGGCTGCGGCCGGAGCAGGTCACGAAGCTCGTGATCACTCATGCGCACTTCGACCACTGGGGCCAGAGTAAGACCGTCGTCGAGCGCTCCGGGGCTGAGATGTGGATGCATCCGAATCACGCCCACGCGTTCGAGATCGTGCTCGAGCCCGAGCGTTACATCGAGCGCCTGGTCGATATCGGGCGCCAGAGCGGCGTCCCCGAGCCGGCGATCGCCGAGTTCAAGGCGTCCTTGGGCGAGCACTCATCCGGCATCGCCGGCCTGGTCGAGCCCGCACACGAACTGGTCAGCGGCGTTACGATCGGCAACGATCTCGGCGACTGGGAGGTCTACGAGACGCCCGGTCACGCGCCCTCGCACATCTGCCTCTACCAGCCGGAGCGACGCATCCTGATCTCCGGCGACCACGTCCTCGGCCGGATCGCGCCGTACTTCGACTACGGCTACACGCCGGACCCGATCGCCGAGTTCCTGGGCTCGCTGGAGCTCGTCGACCAGCTCGGTGCGCGCCTGGCGCTGTCCGGCCACGGCCGCCCGTTCGGCGACGTGCATGAGCACATCCGCGCCACGATCGACCTGGTCCAACAACGCCTGGCGATCACGCGCACCAACGCGGCAGCCGGGGGCCTGACCGCACTCGGCCTGGCGATGGCGATCTACCACAGCGGCTTCGACCGGAGCGTCTCCTGGCGCTTGACCGAGGCGCTCTGCCTGCTGCACCACCTGCGGCTCGCCGGCGAGATCAAGACCGAGGCAGACGGCGTGCGCTGGCGGCTCGCTTGAGGCTCATCTCGGTGGCGGCGCGCGAATCTATCGGCTGGGCCAACCTTGACAGACCATTGTCAAGGTTGCTAGAACCCTGAAACCGTGCGAATCGATCAGCTTCTGGCCAGCAGCACGCGGCCACTGTTCTCGTTCGAGTTCTTCCCGCCGCGGACACCCGCAGGCGAGAGCAATCTGCGCGACGCCTTGACCGCGCTAGCTGACTTCAGTCCCGACTTCGCCTCTGTCACCTACGGCGCCGGCGGCAGCACCAGGCAACGGACGCTGGAGGTCACCCGCTGGCTGAAAGCGGAGCTCGAGATCGAGGCGATGGCCCACCTGACCCTCGTCGGCGCGAGCGTCGACGAGCTGCGGGCCACCCTGGACGCGCTCGCCGAGACGGGGATCGAAAACGTGCTCGCGCTGCGCGGCGACGCTGCAAAGGGCGAAGCGTGGCGGCCGCATCCCGCGGGCTTGCGCCACGCCAACGAGCTGGTTCGGCTCATCTCTCGCGAGTACGAGCTCACAGTCGGGGGCGCCTGCTTCCCGGAGATGCATCCCGAGTCCACCAGCCGTGACAGCGACATCGCCTACCTGAAGCTGAAGGTGCGGGCGGGCGCCAGCTTCCTGATCACGCAGCTGTTCTTCGAGAACCGCCTCTACTTCGACTTCGTCGCCGCCTGCCGTGCGGCCGGCATCGAGACGCCGATTCTGCCGGGGATCATGCCGATCACCAGCATCCATCAGCTCGACACGTTCACGAGCATGTGCGGCGCCAGCGTGCCGCCGACACTGAGAGACCGGCTCGACGACTGCCGCAGCGACGCCGAGGTCGTCAGCGTCGGCATCGAGCATGCGCTCGAGCAGTGCCAGGGCCTCTTGGCCGGCGGCGCTCCCGGAATCCACTTCTACACGCTCAACCGCTCGCCCGCAACGCGCACGGTGCTGGCCGAGCTACGAGCACAAATCCCGTCGCGCTGAACGGTGCCGGTTGCGGCCGGGCACCTCGAGCCGGCCGGCATCGGAACGGCTGTGGGCTGCAGCTCAGTCGAGCAGCTCGCGGTTCCGCACCAAAAGGACATGATCGCCCCGCGCGTGCTCCACATCGATCCCGTCGATCGGTCTGAATGCCGCGGCGGCGGCCGCTGTCAGCATCGGCTCGTTATCAAGCGGCACGTCCAGCTGCAGCTGCGAGAGCCCAACGTGGTCGAGCAGCCAGACGGAGATCAGCCTGAGCGCGTTGCGCGCGTAGTCGCGGCTGCGGAAGCGCGGCGATACCCAGATCTGGAGCCGCGCAATACCGCGCTGCCAGTCGATCGACTCGAGGTCGATGCGTCCCCGGCAACGGTCGCTATCCGGCTCGACGATCTCATAGGAGCCATCCAGCCCGGCGCGAAGCTGGATCGGCTCTTCGCCGAGCCGGCCTTCCAAGGCCGGAATCTCAGGCATGTCCGGGGTCTACCCTAATCTGACGCTAAATGCAAGCCGTTGCCGCAGCCGCGCCCCCGCCACCGCTCGAGCTGCGTGCCACCGTTCCGCTGCTGGGCAGCACACTGACGTTGATGCGCGAGCCCGGTCGTCGTCAGGCACATCGTCAGGGCCAGTTGCTGGAGGTTCCGGCTGACGGCGAGCTGCGGCCCGCCGTCGAGCGCTGGTACAGACGGACCGCACGCGCCGAGATCGAACCGCGCCTGGACCAAGCCGCGCGGGCGCTCGGCCGCGGCTACGCGCGCCTCTCGATCCGCGACCAGCGCACCCGCTGGGCGAGCTGCTCGGCGTCCGGAACGATGAGCTTCAACTGGCGACTGTTGCTGGCGCCGGCGCCGGCGCTCGACTACGTCGTCTGGCACGAGGCTTGCCACTTGCGCGAGATGAACCATTCGCGCCGCTTCTGGGCGCTGGTCGCCGGACGCTGCCCCGACTACCGTATCTGGCAGCGCTGGCTGCGGATGAACGGTGCGAGCTTACGGCTCTAGAGGCGCCTGCTCGCCGACGCCGCGGCGCTCACGCAGTCGCGCCCGCGCCTCTGTCAGCAGCTCGCACAACAGGTCGTAGTGCTGCCGCCCGAGCAGCTCACTCAGCTCGGACTCGAATTGCGCCTCGCGAGCGTCGCCGGCGAGCATCGATTGCATACCCGTCGCGGTGATGTACAGACCGATCCTCCGGCCGGTGCGCAGACGTCGCTCAACGTACTGGAGCCGCTCCAGTCGAGCCACAACCTGGCTGCTCGACTGCTGGCTCGACAATCCTGCGCGTGCAAGCTCGGACACGGTGATTCCAGGATTCGCGGCAATCTGCATCAGACAGCCGAGCGAAGCCTTGCGCAGCTCGCTGGATTCGAGCGCGGGCTCCTCCAGCGAGCGTGTCAGTGAGGCAGCCTCCCACAGCAGGTGCCCGAGCCGGTTCTCGGCACGCGCCATGCTCCAGTCTGCGGGAAGCTGCGTGTCGTCCCGAGCTTCGGCTTCGGTTCCAGCGTGAACGGGCATATTGATCGTGCTGGAGGTTAGCCCAAGATGGCGCCAGTTACAAGAGCCTGTGTAAACAAGTTCTTGTAATCACAAGTTCTTGTGATAAGGTGCAGGTCATGCCGAAGCCATCGCCTTTCCGTTCACCGTCCGCAGGCACGCAGCAGTCCGGCTCGGTCCACAAAGGCTGGACTCTTACCGCGAGCTGCCTGGCGATGTTCATGCTGATCCTCGACATCACGATCGTGGTCGTCGCACTGCCCAGCATCCGCGCCAGCCTGCACACCAGCTTCTCCGACGTCCAGTGGACGATCGACGCCTACTCCCTGGCGCTCGCGGCCCTGCTGATGCCGTCTGGCTCGCTTGCCGACATCATCGGCCGGAAGAGCGTCTTCGCCACCGGGCTCGCGATCTTCACGCTCGGCTCACTGCTCTGCGGGCTCGCCAATAGCGGCATCGAGCTGATCATCTTCCGCGCCTTCCAGGGCGCCGGCGGCGCGATCCTGTTCGCGACCTCGCTCGCGCTGCTCGCCCAGACCTTCCACGGTCGCGAGCGCGGCGTCGCGTTCGGCATCTGGGGCGCGGTCACCGCCGCCGGATCGGGCCTCGGTCCGCTGCTCGGCGGGGTGTTGACGACCGGCATTGGCTGGCGCTGGATCTTCTTCGTGAACGTCCCGGTCGGGATCTTCACCCTGGCGATCACGCTGAGCCGCGTCAGGGAGTTCCGGCCGGCGGCTCACCGCCGGCTCGACCTCGCCGGCGCCGCCGTCTTCACGGCCGGCCTGTTCGCGCTGGTCTACGGGCTGATCGAGTCCAGCCGCCGCGGCTGGTCGAGCGGGAGCGTGATCTTCTCGCTCGTCGCGGCCGCCGTGCTGCTGGCCTCCTTCCCGATCATCGAGTACTACCGCCGGCAGCCGATGTTCGACATCCGCCTGATGCGCAAGCCGGCGTTCCTCGGCGGCTCGATCGCCGCCTTCGGGCTCAACGCCTCGCTTTACGCGATGTTCCTCTACATCACGATCTTCCTCCAGGACGTGCGCCACTACTCGGCGCTCGGCGCGGGCTCGCGGCTGGCGGTGGCAACGCTCGCGGCGATGTTGGCAGCGGCGCCGGCCGGCCGCCTCTCGGCCCACATTCCGGCCCGCTGGCTGATCGGCCCCGGTCTGTTCGGCGTCGGGATCGGCCTGCTGCTCATGGGCGGGCTCAGCGCCAGCTCGGACTGGACGCACCTGATCCCCGGGCTGCTCGTCGCCGGCTTCGGCTCCGGGATGATCAATCCACCGCTGGCGTCGACCGCCGTCGGCGTCGTTCCGCCCCAGGACTCGGGCATGGCGGCAGGGATGAACAACACCTTCCGCCAGGTCGGCATCGCCACCGCGATCGCCGCGCTCGGCTCGCTCTACGCGCACGAGCTCGCCGCCGGCCCGGGCGCGCCGACGCTTGCGACCTACGCCCATGCGCTCAACACGCTGTTCCTGGTCTCCGGCGTGACCGCGCTGGTCGCGGCCGTGCTGGCGATCGTGCTGATCCGGCCGCGCGACTTCGTCAGTCACGGCGCGCCCGCCGATGACGCCGCGGCGGTGTCGCACCAGCAGCAGCCAGAGCACCGGCCGCAGCTGACAGCCGAGCCGTCCGAGCTCTAGGCGGAGCCCCGTGCTGTCGCCCGGGCGACGCCGGGCGACGTCCTAGGCGGCATCGACCTCACAGTCTTCGGGCAGCGGCACATCGCCAACCGGGCGCGGCACCGCATCGTCCCAGCTCAGGAATGCCTCGCCGTCGTGAGCGTTGTGCCGGTGCGCGGCCAGCCCGCCGACCGCAAGCACCGAGAGCGGCTCACGATGGTGGTTGACGAGCTGGCGGCGCACACCCGGCGCGACCTTCACGACCGCGCCAGCCTCGAACTCGTGCATCTCACCTTCGATCACCAGCGTCAGCGTCCCCGCCAACACCGTGTAGACCTCCTCCTGCGCGGTATGGCTGTGGATCCGGTTACGCTGGCCCGGCTCCAGGATTATCTGGTTGATGCCGAACGAGCGGACGTCGAGCGGTGCGCGCAGGCGCACCATCCGGTCGTCTGCTGTAGCTGCCAGGTGGGTGATCTCGACGCCTTCGGGCAGCGCTACGCCGGCCACCCCTCAGCGCTCGCCGATCGGCACGTAGGCCGCGCCCCGGGCGCCGGTGTAGATCTGGCGCGGACGCGCGATCTTCTGCTCAGGATCCTGGATCATCTCGAGCCACTGCGCGACCCAGCCGGCGGTCCGACCGATTGCGAACAGGACCGGGAACATCTCGACCGGCATCCCCAACGCCTCGTAGATCAGGCCCGAGTAGAAGTCGACATTCGGATAGAGCTTGCGCGAGACGAAGTAGTCGTCCTCGAGCGCGATCTTCTCCAGCTCCATCGCCACGTCGAGCAACGGGTTGGTGCCGGTGACCTCGAAGACGTCCTGGACGGCCTTTTTGATGATCTCCGCACGCGGGTCGAAGTTTTTGTATACGCGGTGACCGAAGCCCATCAGTCGCTCGTTGCCGGCCTTCACAGCCTCGATGAAGCCAGGCACCTGATCGACCTGGCCGATCCGCCGCAGCATCCGTAGCACCGCCTCATTGGCGCCGCCGTGGAGCGGACCGTAGAGCGCGGCGATGCCGGAGGCAACCGCGGAGAACGGGTTCACCTGCGAGGAGCCGACGCTGCGCACGGCGCTGGTGGAGCAGTTCTGCTCATGGTCGGCGTGGAGGATGAAGAGCACGTCGAGAGCGTGCTCGAGCCGGGGGTCCGGCTCGTAGTGCGGCTCGCTCGAGCGGAACAGCATCGAGAGGAAGTTCCCGGCGTAGCTGAGCTCGTTGTCGGGGTAGACGAGCGGCATGCCGAGCCTGTGTCGGTAAGCGAAGGCCGCCAGCGTCGGCATCTTCGCCAGCAGACGGATCACCTGGATGTCCCGGATCACCGGATCCTTGACCTGGTTGGCCTCGGGGAAGAAGGTCGAGAGCGCGCCGACCAGCGCCTCCAGCATCCCCATCGGGTGCGCGTCGTAGCGGAAGCCCTTGATGAACTCGCGAACGTCCTCGTGGACGAAGGTGTGCATCCGGATCAGGTTCGACCAGTCGTCGAGCTCCGTCTGCGTCGGCAGCTTGCCACGAATCAACAGGTAGGCAACTTCGAGGAAGGTCGACTTCTCGGCAAGGTCCTGGATCGGATAGCCACGGTACTCAAGGATCCCACGGTCTCCATCGATGAACGTGACCGACGAGCGACAGGCGGCCGTGTTCATGTACGCCGGGTCATAGGTCATGAGCCCGAAGTCGTCGTCACTGACCTTGATCTTCCGCAGCTCGGTCGCGCGGATCGTGCCGTCCTCGATCGGCACCTCGTAGCTCCGACCCGTCCGGTTATCGGTGATCGTTAGCGTCTCGCCCACGGTGACGCTCTGGCTGACCTGCAGCTCGCCGGTTTCGTTGGTCATTGCATTCGCCTCGAGTCAAGTTTCGTTACATCTGCCACAACTTGCCCACTTCCAGAATGTAGTACCCGGTCCCAGGGGCCCACAGTCGCTACCGGCGGCCAGCCGGGCCCCCCTCGTAGCGGCTTTCGGTGGCTGCGACCTGGTCCTGGTAATGGCTGCCGAGACCCTTACTGCCATACGGCCGTAACGCCGGTCGGTCAAGCCCCATGAACGAGAGCTGAGCGACCGGTAGGCCCGGGTAGAGCTCGATCGGCACGCGCATCAGATTGTTCAGCTCGAGCGTCAGCGTGCCCCTGAAGCCGGGGTCGCAGAAGCCCGCGGTCGCGTGCACGATCAGTCCCAGGCGACCAAGGCTCGATTTGCCCTCGATCCGCGCCACGATGTCGTCCGGGAGCCCGACGTGCTCAACCGTACGGCCGAGACAGAACTCACCAGGATGGATCACGAACGGCTCGTCGTCCGGCACCGTGACCTCGTCGGTCAACCCGGCCGGCGGATTCCGCAGGTCGATCGCCGCGATTCTGTGGTTATGGAAGACGCGGAAGGAGCTGCCGAGCTTCAGATCCACGCTCGCCGGTTGCAGCATCGCCGGGTCCCAGGGGTCGATCTGGATGCGGCCGGCATCGACTAGCTCGCGAATCGTGCCGTCGGAGAGAACTGAAGTCGCTGTGCTCATCACAACCTCAGTTTGTCAGGGGCTGTCAAGGGGGCTCACCTCGGGCTGGTGGCCAGCGGGCCACCAGCCCGGCAGATCGCGACGGTTAGGCCCGTGCTGCGACCTCGCCGTGCCGCTTTGGGTACGCTGACGCCAATGCTTTCGGCTAGAAAACTCGCACTCGGGATCGGCATGTGCGTCTTGATCAGCGGCTGTGGCGCCACCGCCAAGCCCGAGGTCGGGTCCCCGGCCGCCAAGGCCTACCAGCAGACCCGCCTCTCGACGCTCAGCCCGCGCCGGGTAGCGTTCAGCTGTCTGCTCGACCACCACGTCGCGGCCGTGAACGTCGCGGCCGCAGGCGGCCACCCGGCGATCCAAGCCGGGCCTCTGCCAACCGGCCCCACGATCGTCTACGAGCCAACCCCTGGCTATGCCGAAGGGCTGAAGATCAACGGCCGGGCCCAAGGCGCGGAGCTGATCAACAACGTCCTGCTGTACCCCAACAAGGCGTCGCTTGCGCAGGCGAAGGTCGTCGAGAAGTGCGCGGCGCTCGGTTGATGCGCGGAGCACAGGCTCACCGGCTCAGGCGGACAGCGAGTTGCCGGCGGCGATAGTCCAGAAGAACTCCATCAGCCCGACCGGCGCCGATCGCAGCGGCCGGCGGCTGTTGACCGGCGGTTGGCTCTACGTCTGGCTGGTGGTCGTCTCGCTGGCGGTGTCAGCGCTGTCGCTGAGCTTCCCGTCAACCCCGAGCTACGACCCCTGGTCCTGGCTGATCTGGGGGCGCGAAATCGTGCACGGCACGCTCTCGCTGCAGGCCTCAGGCTCCAGCTGGAAGCCGATGCCGATGGTCTTCACCACGATCTTCGCACTGTTCGGTGGCGCCGCTCCGTACCTGTGGCTGCTGGTTGCACGCGCAGGCTATGTCCTGACGGTGCTGATGACGCTGAAGCTGAGCTTCCGGCTGACGCTGGCGCTCGGCGACCACGGCGCCGACCACGACCGCGATGGCGGCAACGAACGTCCGCTGGGTGCCAGCCGCTGGCTGCGTTACGCACCGGCTGTGCTGTCGAGCATCGTCGCGGCGGTTGGTCTCGCGCTCACGCGCGGCTTCCCGGGTGACGCCCTGGTGGGCTACTCCGAGGCCGTTGCCATCGGCTTCATGATGATCGCCGCGGAACGAGCGGTCGACGGACACCATCGGCAGGCGTTCGTGTTGCTGCTGTTCGTAGTGCTGAACCGTCCCGAGTCCTGGGTCGTGTGGGTGCCCTACGGCGCCTGGCTGATGTGGCGCGACCGGCGCGCCCGGGTGCTCGTCGTCACGCTCGTCGTGGTTGCCCTCGCGGCGTGGTTCGTGCCGACTCACATCGGCGGCGAGAGTGCCGCCGGCAGGGCCCTGACCAGTCGCGGCGCCAGCAGCGCCGCCAACTCGTCGTTCCCGTTCTGGCAGGAGCTCCACACCGTCGAGTGGGGCATGCTCCTCACCAGGGTCAAGATCTTCATGGTTTGCGGCATGCTCGTCGCGCTCTGGCAGCTCTGGCGACTCCTGCGCGCGAGCGGCTCCGGGCTGCGACAGCGCCTGCGCTGGCGCCCAACGGACCGCCATCAGTGGGGCCTGCTCGGGTATCTGGGGATCGGCGTGTTCGGCGTCGGCTGGTGGCTGCTCGTCGCGGCCGAGACCCAGGTTGGCTTCGCCGGCAACCCGCGCTACGCGATGTTCGGCACGGCCGCTATCTACCTCTGCGGTGGCGTCGGCTTCGGGTGGGCTGCCACCGCGCTCGCGCGTTTCCTACACCGCCGGCTCGAGCGCCGCGACCGTGGCTCGGTCGGGTCATGGCGCTGGCTCACGGCGCCGGCGACAGCTTTCTTGGCGCTGGTCTTCCTGCTCGTTCCGGGCTGGGTCGGCAGCACTCTGCCGAGCGTGAGTTCGATCCGCTCCGAGGCGCGGTACGAGGCGCGCACACGGGAGGAGGTGCAATCGCTGGTTGCCGCGAACGGCGGTCCCGCCGCGCTGCTGCGCTGCGGCACGGTCATCGCCAACAACTACCAGGTCCCCGAGGTCGCGTGGTACTTGGACGTGCCGACCAGGCGGATCGCCGCGGCCACGCTCACAGACCCGAACACCGTGCCGAACGTCGTCTTCCAGACGGGCTCCAGCTATGGCATCAACTGGTCGCCGACGAACGACCAGGTCGGCTACTGGATCGAGCGCGGCGCCAACTTCCAGATCACAGTCACGGACCCCGTTATCTTCTATAAAGATTGCGGTCGTTAGGATTCCCTCGATGACTTTGACGACCGACTCAGGATCCTCTGCGCCCTCAGGACCATCGCCTGCCGGCGGGAGCCCCCGCGAGGATCGGGTTCAGTCGCGCGCCTGGTGGGCGGGACCGTGGCAGCTGCTGCGCCATGTCTACGGCTGGTTCGCGCGCTGGCCGGAATGGCTGCTGGTCGGGGCCTTCCTACTCGTGCTGATGCTGGTTGCCACGTGGACCTTCAGTAAGGATGCCAGCACACAGCTCTGGATGGACGAGGCGATCACCGTCGGGATCGCTTCGCACCCACTCTCGGCGATCCCCGGGATCATGCGGATGGACGGCTCGCCGCCGCTGTTCTACATGCTGCTGCATGTCTGGATCAGCATCTTCGGCGACACAGAGACCGACACCCACGTGCTGTCGATCCTGATCTCGGTGGTTACGGTCCCGATCTCCTACTGGGGCGCGCGTGTCATCTTCGACAAGCGCACCGCGCTGTTCAGCTCGACGCTGTTCGCAACCAACGCGTTCCTGATCGCCTACAGCACCGAGACGCGGATGTACGCGCTGATGGTGTTGTTCGGCCTGCTGACAACCGTCGGCTACGTCGGCGGCTTCGTGTTCCGCCGGCGCTGGTTCCTGGTGCTGTTCGCGATCGGCCAGACGCTGATGCTCTACACGCACTCGTGGGGGCTGTTCTTCGGCGCCGCCTCGTTCATCACGCTGGCGCTGGTCTGGCGCCAGCTCGAGGTAACGCAGCGCCGGCACTTCGTCCGCGACGTCGTCTGCTCCTACGTCGCGGTTGCGATCCTCTACGCGCCGTGGCTGCCGACCTTCCTCTTCCAGGCCCGCCACACCGCCGCTCCGTGGGACGCGACGCCCCGCTTCGGCCTGCCGCTGCAAATCGCGCAGAACGTCCTCGGTGGCAAGTCGATCGCGCTGGTGGCCGTCGCCATCGCGCTCTACGGCGTCTGGCGGCTGCTCGGCCGCTCACAGCGCCGCAGCCCGGAGGCACGGGCGCTGATCGCGATGTTCACGCTGACGCTGCTGACCTTCGTGCTGGCCTGGATCGCCTCGCAGATTACGCCGGCATGGGTGCCGCGCTACTTCGCGCCGGTCGTCGGCTCAATCCTGCTGATGGTCGCCTTCGGGCTTGCACGCGCCCGCGTGGTCGGCATCCTCGCCCTGCTGTTCGCCTGCACGACGATCGCGCACACGCAGCTGTACGCGCCCCAGAATAAGAGCAACATGCACGAGATCGCCGGCGAGATGTCCGGGCAGCTGAAGCCCGGCGATGTCGTTCTGGTCGGTCAACCGGAGCAGACGCCACTCGCCTACTACTACTTCCCGGCCGGCCTGAAGTACGCGAACACCGCCTTCGGCGTCCTGAAGGACCCGTCGTTCGTAAACTGGCAGAACGCCGAAGCACGGTATAAGGCGGCCAACCCGCAGAAGACGCTGGGGCCGATCCTGAGCTCGCTGAAGGTCGGTCAGCGCCTGCTCTACATCCAGCCACTGACCGAGGGCAACGCGCAGTGGATTCAGCCGTGGACCGAGCTCATTCGGCTACGATCCGCGCAATGGGGGGCGATCATCGCCGCCGACAAGCAACTGAAGGCAATCGACTGGGCGCCTACCAGCTATCCAGGCGCCTGTTGCGTCGCCGACTCCGCCGTTCTCTACCAGAAAGTGTCGTAAGTGTCCGAGACAACTGCAGCTGACGCGCCGGCGCGCGGCAACGACATCACGACAGAGCATCCGGTCGTCGTCCTCGGTGGCGGCCCCGCCGGACTGACCGCCGCCTACCAACTCGTGAAGCTCGGTAAGCCCGTGGTTGTCCTCGAGTCGACCGGCGAGCTCGGCGGCATCGCCCGGACCACGGTCCGCGACGGCTTCCGCTTCGATCTTGGCGGCCACCGGTTCTTCACGAAGAACAAGGAGGTCGATGACCTCTGGGCCGAGATCATGGGCGACGAGTTCCTGCTGCGGCCGCGCCAGAGCCGGATCTACTGGAACGACAAGTTCCTCGAGTACCCGCTCGAGGGCATGGACGTGATCAAGCAGCTCGGCCTCTGGGAGCTGACGCTGTGCATGTCCTCCTACCTGTGGGCGAAGATCAAGCCGAAGGGTGACGAGAGCACGTTCGAGGCGTGGGTTTCGAACCGCTTCGGCTACCGCCTCTACCACCATTTCTTCAAGACCTACACCGAAAAGCTGTGGGGCGTGCCGGCCACCGAGATTCGGGCCGAGTGGGCCGCCCAGCGGATCAAGGGGCTGTCGTTCTTCAGCGCCGCGAAGGCCGCCTTCCTAGGTAACAAGGGCAACAAGATCAAGTCGCTCATCTCCGAGTTCCACTACCCGCGTCTCGGCCCCGGCCAGATGTGGGAGCGGATGGCCGACGCAATCCGGGCGAAGGGCGGCGAGATCCGCCTGAACGCCCCGGTCACGAAGCTCGTCGAGCGCGATGGGAAGATCGTCGAGGTCGTCGCCGGCGGTGAGACGCTCACGCCCTCACACGTGATCTCCTCGCTGCCGCTGCGCTCCACCGTCGGCATCACCGAGCCGGCGGCGCCGGAGGCGGTGCGCGAGGCGGCGCAGGGTCTGCGCTACCGCGAGTTTCTGACGGTGCTGCTGGTGATCACGGGCGAGGACCTGTTCCCCGACAACTGGATCTACATCCACCAGCCCGGCGTCAAGGTGCTGCGTATCCAGAACTTCAAGTCGTGGAGCCCGTATATGGTGCCGGAGGGCTCCGACGATGCCGCGATCGGTATGGAGTACTTCTGCTTCGAGGGCGACGAGTTCTGGAATACACCCGACGACGAGCTCGTGAAGATGGCCAGCAAGGAGATCGAGAAGCTGCACCTGGCGAAGGCCGAGCACGTCCGCTTCGGCTTCGTCGAGCGCGTCTACAAGGCCTATCCGATCTACGACGAGCACTACGCCGAGCGGGTCGCGACGATCCGTGGCTGGCTTGAGACGATCGGCAACCTCACCCAGGTCGGTCGCAACGGCCTGCACCGGTACAACAACTCCGACCACTCGATGCTGACGGCGATGCGCGCCGTCGACAACATCGTCCTCGGCACCGACCACGACATCTGGTCGGTGAACGTCGAGAGCGTCTACCACGAAGAGATTCAGGACACCGAGGAGCCTTATCGCAACTCGCCGCGGACACCAGGGATGAAGGGGCCGCTCGCCTCCGAGCATTAGGCCGGCGGCAGAGGTCGTTCCACAGCGGCGAGAGCGGTCACTTCAAGGACCAGAGGTCAGCGTCAGAGCGACCGGGGAGCGCGGCAGATGGGTAAGACCTTGCGATCAGTAGGCGCCGGCCCGTGCTCGGGCCGGCTGGCTCGGGCGACAGCGGTGTTGCTCGTGTTGTCATGCCTTGGCTTTGCCGGTGTCGGCGCCCACACGGCGTCCGCCGCCTCGACCACCACCGTCGGCTCCGGGAGCCTTTCGCTGGGCTCGGGCTCGGGTAGCGAGATCATCACGCCGTCGGGCACCACGACCACCTCGTCGACCTCCTCGAGTGGCGGCAGTATCAGCACGCTCGACGCAGTCCTGATCGGCGTCGTGGCGATTGCGCTGATGGCCGGCATCACCGTCTACATGGTGCGCGATGCGCGCCGGCGCACGTCTCGTGCGCATCACCATTCGGCCGCAACCGCCGCGCACGGCCGGCACGCAGGCGGCCGGGTGCACGCGGATGGCCGGGCGCATGCACAGAAGGCGCGCAAGCTGAGCCACGCTGAGCGCAAGCGTCGTAAGCGCGGACGTTCGCGCTGACAGGTCGCTGGCAGCCTCGGTCTCAGGCGGCTTGCCGGCCATGGTGGCCGGCCACCGGCCGCTCACCATGGCCTCAGGCCGCCTGCCGGAGCCGGCGGCGGCCCCGCATCAGCTGCCGCTGCACCGTGCGCTCCGAGTCGCCCGTCCGCGCGGCGATCTCGGCATAGCCGTAGCCGATTCCCCGCAGGCAGAGCAGCTGCCGCTGACGCGGCGTCAAGACTCGCAGCTCGCCTAGCCGGTCGGATAGCTGGCTGCGCAGATCCGCGCGCTGGCGCGGGTCGGTGCGTTGCCATAGCTCCCCCGCCTCGGCCTCGATCTCGTAGGAGACCTCGCGGCGGTGGGCGTGCAGCGTCCGCAGCATCACCCGCGTTGCGGTTGTGACGAGCCATCCGAGCTCGGCGCCGTCTTGGATCTCGGCGTGATGCGTGAGCAGCCGGCCCCACGCAACCTGGCAGGCGTCTTCGACGACGCCACTTGGCGCGGCGACGTTACTGGCCACGATCCGCCGCACGTTCGGGGCGAGGTCGGCGTAGAGCAACGCCACGGTCCGGCGAGCGGTGGCCGCTGGCGTGTGATCGGTATCGACAAGACTCATATCAACTCCACTTAACGCTAAGTTGGCACCTTTTGGGCTGAAATTGGAGGCCACTAGACAATATTCTCTTAGTCTCACTTATTGTCAATCATATTGGAGCTGCACCATGATCCATCTGCCCTTGCTGTTCTGGACGGTCTCGGCCTCGCCGCAGCTCAACGCGCTGCCGGGTAGCAACGTGCTGCAGGAGCTGATCAACGGCGCCGACGCCTGGGCCCTGGCGATCACGCTCCTCGGAGCATTCGTCGGCGCCGCGATGTGGGCGATCGCATCGCACACGAACAGCCCGCACTACGCGGCCCGGGGCCGCATGGCGGCGATCGTGGCGGCTGCGGCAGCGCTCGTGATCGGAGCCGGGCCGACACTCGTGAACTTCTTCTCGAGCCTCGGTGCGAGCGCGAAATGACGGATCCGGGCTCGATCGCAGCTGCGCTCACAGGCAGTAGCCTGATCGCCGACCCGCTGCAGTCGGCGTTGCGCTCGGCGCTCGGTGTCGGCTTCGGTCTGGCCGGGTCGTGGGCGATCGCCGGCGCCGCCAGCGCTCTGCGCGAGCTCGCGCAGATCCTGAACGCCAGCACCAGCCCCGATCTCACTGGTGCCTGGTTCACCACCACTTACTGGAAGGTCGCGAGCCTCGCGGCGGCGCTGACGCTGCCGTTCCTGTTCATCGCGGCCGTCGAGGCGGTGCTGCGGGGCCAGCCGGCGCTGCTCGCGCAAGCCGTGTTCGTCCAGCTGCCGACCGCCTTGATCGGCACCGGGATCGCGGTGCCACTGATCTCGCTGCTGCTGGCGGCGACCGACGAGATGTGCGCGCTCGTGAGCAGCGGCACCAGCGGCGCCGCAAGTTTCCTCGTCTCCGTCGCGGGCGCATCGACAACCGTCAGCGTGCTCGACGGTGACTCCTTCATCATCTGCTGGGTCGCGGTGCTGACGGTCCTCGCCGCACTGATGCTGATGGTCGAGCTGCTGATCCGTCAGGCCGCGGTGTACGTCGTGGTGTTGATGCTGCCGCTCGCGTTCGCGGCGATGGTCTGGCCGGCACGCCGGGTCTGGGCGACGCGCGTGCTCGAACTACTGCTGGCGCTCATCCTGTCGAAGTTCGTGATCGTCGCGGTGCTCTCACTGGCGGGCACCGCACTCGGCGACGATCACGTCGGCTGGCAGCTACTGAGCGCGATGACGCTGATCTTCCTCTCGTGCTGTTCCCCCTGGGCACTGATGCGGCTGCTGCCGTTCACCGAGGTTGCCGCCCACGCGAGCGAGGGCATCCACCAATCGGCGCGCGATCTCCAGCAGCGGATGAGCGCGGTCACGGGACACCGCGGCGGCTCCACGGGCGTCCCTGCGTCGCTGGCAGCGGCGAGTGAGAGCGACGATCCGTTGCTGGACCCGACCCCGTTCCGCGAGCGGGAAAGCGACCGCGCGAGCGGGAACGAATTTGGGATGGACGAGCCCGGCCAGGGAAACCCCGATCAGGGCGGTCCTGCGCTGGATGGCCCCAGCGTGGGCGACACCGCCGCCGAGAGGCCGGACCCGTCCACGGTCACAGCGGATCAGCCCGCGAATACGGCCAGCGAGGGTCCAACCGCCACGGCTGGCAGCGATCTGGCGGGCACCGGGATCTCCGGCGACGACGGCTTCAGCGAGGACGCCCCAGCCACCGGCCAGGCTGCGTTCGTGCCGGCCGATGTAGCGGACACGGCTGCTACGGCCGATCCGGGTGCTGGCGCACAGGAGCCGGAGAACCCGTTCCTCGACTCCGGTGACTACGTGCCCGGCGACTTCCCGATGAACTTCGCGGCTTGGAGCACTGCCGTACGCGAGCGGGGGACGCGAGCCTCAGATCCCGCTCTCGCGCCTGTACCCGACCCTGCCAACGGCCCTGACGCGGCGCCCGGACCCGGCCCTGACGCCGCGCCCGGAGCCGATCCCGACGACATGCCGGACCCGGCAGATGACCCGAGCGAGTACGAACGATGACCGACTCGCCACGCACATACCGGTTCGGGCCGCTTGAGCGCCACAGCCTGCTCGGGCCGCTGCGCGCCGGGCAAGCCGGCATGGTCGTCGCTTTGGCATTGCTCGCGCTCGGTTTGCTCCATGCCGCGCCGGGAAACCTCGGGGTGGCCTTTGCGCTAATCGTCTTCGGCTCTGGCGCAGCACTGACGTTGATACCACTGGGCTCCCGCGGCGCCGACGAGTGGGTCACGGTGCTCATCGTCTTTGCCGCCCGCCGGCTCGGCGGCGGTGGTCGCTGGCGGTCACGGGCACCGCGCGCCGGGACGATCGTCGAGGGTCGCAGGCAGCCACGTTGGCCGGAGCTGGCGCTGCCGCCGGCCCTGCGCGGCGTCGAGCTCGGCGAGCTCAACTATCGCCACGGCCAGATCGGCGTGCTGCGCGAGCCCCACCGGCACCGGCTGACCGCTGTGATCGCCTGCAAGGCAAGCGCGTTCGCGCTGCTGGACCCGGAGGCGCAGGAGCGACGGCTGGAGCTCTGGGGCGGGCTGCTGGCTGGTACCTCGCAGACGCCGATCCGGCGCTTGCAATGGCTCGAGCGGACCGCACCGGCCCACGCCGATGAGCTCACCCGCTGGTTGCATGAGGCGCGTGACCCACAGATCCCGCCGCGCGGGGCGCCGATCGTGGAGTCCTATCTCGAGCTGATCTCGGCCGGCACCAGCGTCGCGCACGGCCACGAGATCCTGCTCGCCATCCAGATCGGTGCGAGCCGCGGCTCGCACCGCGTCAGGGATGCCGAGACGACGTTACTCGACCAGATCGAGCGGATCGCCCGCTCACTCAGCGGCGCTGAGGTCACGGTGCTTGGAGCACTCACGCCCGGGCCGCTCGCCCGGGCGCTGCGAGTCGCCTTCGACCCCTATGCGGGTGCGGAGCTGCGGCTGGCCAGCGGGCCAGCCGCAGGAGTCGGCGGCGGCGCGTCCCAGCCCAGCGTCGCACCCCATGAGGCGGGGCCGGTCGGGGCCGTCGAGCACTGGGACCACTACCGCTGCGACGGAGCGTTGCACGCGACGTTTTGGATCGCCGCCTGGCCACACGTGGAGGTGCTGCCGATGTTCCTGGACCCGCTGCTCGGCGACTCCCGCGTCGTCCGCACGATCGCGGTGACGATGCAACCGATCGCGCCGGAGCGCTCGACGAGGGAGGTCGAGGCGGCGATCACGCGCGATCACGCCGACAGCGAGCTGCGCCGTCGCTTCGGGCAGGGCGAGACGGCGCGCCACCGGCAGGCGCAGGAGGCCGCGCGGCGGCGTGAGGCGGAGCTTGCCGCGGGGCACTGCGAGATGCGACTTGCCGGGTTCGTGACCGTCAGCGGTCGCGACCAGCGGGAGCTCAGCTTTGCGTGCAACGAGCTGCACCAGCAAGCTGCCCGGGCGCATCTGCGCCTGCACCGGCTGTACGGACAGCAGGCCGAGGCGTTCACATTCACGCTGCCGCTGGCTCGGGGGTTGCGATGAGGATCGGCAGCGCCGAGCGGCCCAGCCATCGCGTGACCACCCGCCACGCGCAGGCGCTCTATCCGTTCGTCGCCAGCGGCGGGCTCGGCGGGCGCGGCGCCCTGATCGGGCGCGACAGTGGCGGCGGCGCGTTCTGCTTCGACCCGTGGGTCCTCTACGACGAGGGACTGCTCGACGACCCGAACATGATCGTGCTCGGTCAGCTCGGGCAGGGGAAGAGCGCGCTGGTCAAGACCCTGCTCTGGCGCATGCTGCTGTTCGGGCGACGTGCGTTCGTGCTCGACGTGAAGCGCGAGTACGGACCGCTCTGCGAGGCCGTCGGCGTGCAACCGATCAAGCTCGCGCCGGGCGCCGGCGTCCGCCTGAACCCGCTTGCGACGCGGGTCGAGGAACACGCCCAGATCGACTTGCTGCGGGCCGTGGCGACGACCGCCGCCGGCCAGACGCTCGAGCCGATCGAGGCAGCAGGGCTGCGGGAGGCGCTACGTGCGGTGAAGGACCGCGCACGGGAGCCGACGTTGCCGCTGATCGCGGCGTTGCTGTTTCATCCGACCGGCGAGATGGCGGCCCGGTTGCAGACCGACGTCGAGCAGCTCGCGCTCGACACGCGACGTACCGCGCTGGCATTGCAAGACCTCTGCGAAGGTCCGCTCAAGGGGATCTTCGACGGCCCGACCTCGCCCGGACTCGAGCTCAACTCGAAACTGCTCGTGATCGACTTGCACGCGGTGCGCGACTCGCCCGCCGTTGGCATTCTGATGGCCTGCGCGACGGCGTGGATGGGAGCGCAGCTCACCACCATGGCCGGGCATTCGGACCGGCACCGCCTGATCAACGTCACCGACGAAGCCTGGAAGATCGTCCAGCACACGGGGCTCGGCGCATGGTTCCAGTCGAACTTCAAGCTCGCTCGGCAGTTCGGCGTGATGAACCTGATCGTCCTGCATAAGCTCGGCGACCTGCAAACGGTCGGCGACGCCGGCTCGCGTGCCGCACGGATCGCCGAGGGGCTGATCGCCGACGCCTCGACCCGCGTCGTCTACCACCAGGACGAGAGCCAGATCGAGCTGACCCGTGAGCTGCTGGGGCTCTCGCACGCCGAGGCGCATATCCTGACGCGACTCGCCCCCGGCTGCGCGCTCTGGCGCGTCGGCACGCGCTCGTTCATCGTCAGGCACCTGCGATCGCGCATCGAGCGGCGGCTGACCGACACCGACGTGGGCATGGCCCTCGCGCCCGGGAGGGAGCGAGCATGAGCAGAGCCGAGAAGGACGGCGAGACGACGCTGCTTATCGCGCTCGGGCTCGGTGTCGCGCTGTTGGCGCTGGTCTGGCTGTGGGGCGGGCTTGCGGGCCTCATCTTCGGTGGCGGCTGGCCCCGACTCGATGCCGCCGCGCTGCTCCACGTCGCGATCTCACTGCCTGAGCATCTGCGCAAGCCGGCCGTCAGCTGGCCAATGGCGGCGCGGGCGCTGCTACCCGGAACGACCGCCCTGTACGCGGTACTGGGGTTGCTGCTGACGCTGGCGAGCATGCTCATCGCCAGTGCCGGCCGCTATCTGCCGAAGCTGACCGCCGATTTCAGCCACGGCGGCGCTGGTGGCCGCGGCGACAAGGGCGACACTGGGGCCCACTGGGCAAGCTCGCGGGAGCTGCGGAGCCTGCGAGTGCATCGCGGGCTCCGCGCCGGCGCTGGCGCTGGCGCTGGCGCTGGCGCTGGGGATCGAGATCGCCGCGGCAAAGGCGACATCGACGGCCGGGGTAGCGGTGATCGTGATGCCGGCGGTAATCGCATCGCGCTCGGAGTCCACCATGGCCGACTGCTTTACGCGGAGCGTCGTCACGCGCTCGTCGTCTTCGGTCCGCCGCAGTCGGGTAAGTCAGCCGGCCTGGCGATTCCGGCGCTGCTCGAATGGCGGGGGCCGGCGGTGGCCTCATCGATCAAGGGGGATCTCTTACAGGCGACGCTGCGCCGCCGCCGCGAGCTTGGCGAGGTGATGGTCTTCGATCCGTTCGGGCTTGCCGGCGTTCCCGGTGACACTTGGTCGCCGTTGCGCGAGGCCGGCACCTGGGACGGAGCGCTCGAAGTCGCCTGGCGGCTTGCCGCGGCCGGCGAGCTCGACCAGCATGCGGTCGAGGGCGGCGAGTTCTGGGCGACCGCGGCCGAGCAGCGGCTGGCGCCGTTGCTCTACGTCGCCGCGGCCTCGGGCCTTGGGATGGAGCGGGTCGTGTCCTGGGCCTACGGCGAGGGACGCCGTGAACTACAGAACGCGCTTGCTGTGCTGACCGAGCATGCGCGCGATGAGCGCAGCTTCCGCGACGCCCGTCAGGCGCACGCGGCCGTCGACGCGTTCGAGCAACAGGCCGACCGCACTCGCTCTTCGATCGAGGCGACAGTTCAGGCACTGCTGCGGGCCTACCGCTTCACGCGCGTGCTGCATTCGGCCGCCGGTTGCGCGATCACTGCCGAGCGGCTCCTCTCCGGCGCCGCGACGCTCTACCTCGTCGGCGACGCTAAGGCCTCGAAGCTGCTGCGGCCGCTGCTCGTGGCCCTGCTCTCCGAAATCGTCGATCACGCCTACGCGAAGGCCACCGCGAACGGCGGTAGCCTTCCCCGGCCGCTGCTGCTGTGCCTCGACGAGGCCGGGAACGTCGCACCGCTGCCGAACCTCGCGGAGATCGCATCGACCGCGCCGAGCCACGGGATCCAGCTGATCTCGATCTTCCACGACCTGACCCAGGCCCGCAGCCGCTACGGCAACCAGGCGGAGACCGTGGTGAACAGCCATCGCGCCCGGATGCTCCTGCCAGGCGTCGCCGACCTTGCGACCTTGCGTTATTTCGCCGACTTGATCGGCGAGACCGAGCAGCGCGAGCTGACCCGTACCCACGGGACCGACGGCAGCTCGCGGTCGCTCTCGACCCGGCGCGCGCCGCTCGCGGCAGGCGACGCGCTGCGCCGCCTCGAGCCCGATAGCGCCGTGCTGCTCTACGGCCGGCTGCCGCCCGTGCGACTGCGACTACGACTCTGGTTCCGGGACCGGCACTTGCGGCAGCTGACGGCCGGGGATACCCAACGGAGTTCTGCAACCAGGAAGGAACGCAAAGGTGATGGGTGATGAGTGGACCGCCGACACGGGCGGCTGGAGCATCGACTGGCACCGACTCGAGCCCGCCGCGCGCTGGATGTGGTGGGAGCAACTCTGGGTGGACGTCTGCGCGCTGCGGCAGCGGTATCTGCTGCCACTGCGCAGCCGCTGGTGGGAGAGCGCGGTCATGGTCGAGGCGCTCCAAGCGCTCGCGGCATGGGTCGCTGAGTTCGACAGCGGCGAGTGCAACGATCCCGCCGGCAAGCTCACACTGCTGTTCGAACTCGACCGGATCGGTGATCTGCTCCGTGACGGCTCGGACCCGTTCCAGCCCGAGCGTGACCGGGACAGCTACCTGGAGCACATGCTCGCGGCTGGTTGCGAGCCGCCGGACTTCGGACCGCCACCGATGGACGCCTGACCGTCGACGGCGTGAAGCTGGGAGAGAAACCGCCCTCCAGGAGCGCTTTCTCTCCCAGCTTCGGGACGAGAGCTGGCATCGGAACTCATCGCCGCCCGCCGGCGCATCGGCCGGCGCATCGCTCCCGCATGAGCCGTCGCCCCGCTGCCACATCAGCCGGCGACCCTATGATGAGCGCAATCGAGCCGCCCTCCCAGCGGGCCGTGGTGCGACCTCGGGCCGCAGGGAAGTCCGCTGCGGCTGCCGGAACCCCCATACGTCCAGGAGCTGAAGCAAGTCATGGCACTTTCTCGGCGCAGAGCACGCAACCAACGTCCCCACACGACCGCCGGTCCGCTCGACGGCAGCGAGTTCGACCTGCCGGTCCACCATCTGCCGGACACGGGTGTCGGCACCGAGGCCGCCTACGACCTGATCAGCAGCGAGCTGCTGCTCGACGGTCAAGCTCGGCTGAACCTGGCGACGTTCGTCACCACCTGGATGCCGTCGGCCGCCGCCCGGCTGATGGCAGTCACAGCCGACAAGAACATGATCGATAAGGACGAGTACCCGATGACCGCCGCCATCGAGTCACGCTGCGTCGACATGATCGCCGACCTCTGGCACGCCAAGGAGGAGGAGGCCGCCACCGGCTGCTCGACGACCGGCTCGAGCGAGGCGGCGATGCTCTGCGGCATGGCGCTGAAGTGGCGCTGGCGCGAGCGCATGCGTGCTGCCGGCAAGCCGACCGACCGGCCGAACCTCGTGGCTGGCGCGAACGTTCAGGTCTGCTGGGAGAAGTTCATGCGCTATTGGGATATCGAGCCACGTCTGGTGCCGATGGACGGCGACCGCTTCCACCTCGATGCCGAGCAGGCCGTGGCGCAGTGCGACGAGAACACGATCGGTGTGGTCGCGATCCTCGGCTCGACGTTCGACGGCAGCTACGAGCCGGTGGCCGAGATCGCCGCCGCGCTCGATGAGTTGCAGGCACGCACCGGGCTCGACGTGCCGCTGCATGTCGACGCCGCGTCCGGCGGCTTTGTGGCGCCGTTCCTGCAGCCGCAGCTCGAGTGGGACTTCCGGCTGCCACGGGTGCAGTCGATCAACGCCTCCGGGCACAAGTACGGCCTCGTCTACCCCGGCGTCGGCTGGGCGATCTGGCGCGACCGCGCGGCGCTGCCCGAGGATTTGATCTTCAACGTGAACTACCTCGGCGGGCAGATGCCGACGTTCGCGCTCAACTTCTCCCGCCCCGGCAGCGAGGTCATCGCCCAGTACTACATGCTGACCGCGCTCGGGCGCAGCGGCTATCGCCGGATCCTGCGCGGCGCCCAGAACGTCGCGACCCATTTAGCCAACGGGATCGAGAAGCTCGGGCCGTACAAGCTACTGACCCGCGGCGACGAGTTGCCGGTGTTCGCGTTCACGCTGAAGCCCGAGGTGGAGAACTACACGGTCTTCGACGTCTCCGCCCGGATGCGCCAGCGTGGCTGGCTGATCCCCTCCTACACGTTCCCGGAGAACCGCCAAGACCTCAGTGTGCTGCGGATCGTCGTCCGTGCCGGCATGAACATGGAGCTGGCCGACGATCTGCTTACGCATTTCGCCGAGGAGACCGAGGAGCTGGAGGCGTTGCAGACGCCGCTGCCGGAAGCCAACCCCGAGCGGCGCCAGGCGTTCGCCCATTGAGTGAGGCGACCAGGCTCCGCCGTGCAGGCTAGGATAGGCGCTGAAACCATCGTCGGGTCGCGGCTCGAGTGGGGTGATGGTCCAGTCGGGTCGCGGCCCAGCTCCTAGTGCGCGAGCGCCCGCTGTTCCGCCAGTGCGCCGGCCAGCCGCACACCGGCAGCGCGCAACTCGCCCTCGGTTCCGGCCTCGATGATCAATTGCAGGTCCAGGATCCGCGCGTCGAAGCGGTCGAGGCCGTTACGCCCGACGACCGCGTGACAGGGCACCCCCGCCTGCCGGCAACGGGTCGCGACCTCACCGACGATCTTCCCGTCCAGGCTCTGACGGTCGAGGCCGCCCTCGCCGGTGACGACCGCCAGCGACTCGCGCATCCGCGCGTCGAAGCCGAGCACCTCGAGCACGTACGGCGCACCCGCACGCAGCTCCGCGCCGCACGCTGCCCAGAGGCCACCCGACAGTCCGCCGGCAGCGCCGCTCATCGGTACGCCGCGCGGATCGCGTGGCAGCGCTTGCGCCTGTTGCTGCAGCCGGGCCGTGAGCTCGCCGACCTGCTCCGGGTCCGCACCCTTCTGCGGGCCGAAGACCTCTGCGGCCCGTTCGAACGGCGTCCGCACATCGCAGAGAACCGCGAGCTTCGCGCCGCGCAGCCCACCGTGCTCCGTGATCGCCTTGATCGCGCCGGCACCACCGTCGCTGGTGGCACTGCCGCCAGCGGTGACCACGATTTCCCTCGCGCCCGCGGCGGCTGCCGCCGCGACCAGCTCGCCGGTGCCGTAGCTCGAGGCCGCGAGCGGATCTCGCTCCTCGGGCGCAGTCAACGTGTACCCGCTTGCGGCCGCCACTTCGATCACGGCGATGCCGTCGGGGCCGAGCGCCCAGTCCGCCTCGATCTCGCGCCCGAGCGGATCGTGCGCTGGGCTGCGCATCGGCGCCAGCGCGAGGCTCGCGGCGAGGGCGTCGAGCGTGCCCTCACCGCCATCCGCTACTGGCATCGCCACGGCTGGCTGCCCGCTGGCAGCCAGCCCCGCCTGAATCGCGACGGCCACCTGCCGTGCGGAGAACGTGCCCTTGAAGCTATCGGGGGCGACCAGAACCGTGTCTGGCACTCCTGGCATCCTCGTTGACTGTCGTTGCGTCGTCATCACATCGACGAGGCTAGCCACGTAGGAAGCCGAGCGTCACCGGCGTTGGGGTCACCCTGACCCTGGCGCGCGCGGAGTTGTTCCGCAAGTGCGGATCGGGCGTTGAGCTACCAAGCAATCACCGATTTGGACGCCGTGGCCGTCAAGCCCTGGCACTGAGCTTTGCGTCACGATCGAGGTGCTGTATGGGGCCCGTGACCTTCGCCAGCGGGGCGGTTGGCATTCCGCCTTAAGGTGTCATAAGCTAGTGGTGTGGCCGGATTGGCCGGGTGCACCGTCAGCTGTGACGTCGGCGGTCCGGCTCACCGGCTTGGTTTGCTTGCTTCCATACCCACTTGCCGGCCTGTGGCCGAACCTGTCGAGTTGCCTGCGTTGGCAATAGCCGGGTCTCCAGGCGCAGACTGTTGGCGGTGCCTCCGCTGCGAGCAGACCGATGTTGGGACTCATGGCCATAGTCGCAAGAAGAAGCTCAAGCGATCATGGATGGAGTCTCGGCGAGTCGCGCAAGCGGCTCGTTATCTGTTTCTGCAACCGACGGAGGTTACGAGTGAGTGCGACTGCTATGGCCGGGTACGGCTCAGGCGAACCTGAGACGGCCGTTGCGGACGAGCCGGTCTTCGAGACTCGCGGGATCGACTACATTCCCCACGCACAGCGGCACGGGAAGCCGCTTGATCTGGCGTGGATGTGGGCTGGCGCCCTGTTCAACGTCGAGTTCGTCGTCTATGGGGCACTGCTGATTGTCGGCTTCGACTTGCGCTTCTGGCAAGCCGCCATCGTCATCGTCATCGGCAACCTCTCCTACATCATCACCGGCCTTGGCTCGCTCCAAGGTCCGCGCGCGGGCACGGCCGCGTTCACGATCAACCGAGCGCCCTTCGGACCGAACGGCGCCAAGCTGATCGCGGTCTTCAACTGGATGACCCAGGTCGGCTACGAGGTACTGGGCATCTACCTCGTCGTCGCCACCGCCCTGGCGCTGTTCGGGAAGGCCGGCGTCGGCAGCAGTGACGGCCTCAAGTGGGGTCTGATCATCGCCGCCGCGCTGGTCCAGATGCTGCTGCCGCTGCTCGGGCACGGCACGATGATGAAGGTCCTGCGTTACCTGGTGCCGCCGTTCGTCGTGCTGTTCGTGATCCTCGCGGTGATGGCGCTGCCGAAGGCGCACCTCGGGGCCGGCCACGATGCCAGCTGGGCGTCGATGATGGCCGCCTTGGCTTTCATCCTCTCCGCCGGTGGCTACGGCTGGCCGATGAACGCGAACGACTTCTCGCGCTACCTGCCGGCGAAGTCGAGCCACAAGAAGATCGTCTGGTCGGTCGCCCTCGGTGGCTTCGTGCCGGCAACGCTGCTGCTGCTCCTGGGTGCCGCAGTCGCCACGGCTGTGCCGTCGGCCAGCGACCCGATCTCGGGCCTACCGCACGCCTTCGCGTCCTGGTTCATCTGGCCGTACCTGATCCTGATCATCTTCCAGTTGTTCGCGATCAACTCGATCGACCTGTATTCCTCGGGTCTGACGCTGCAGGCGATCATCCCCGGGATCAAACGCTGGCAGTGCGTGCTGCTCGACACCTGCGTGGCCGCCGTACTGACCGCGATCACGATCTTCTCGTCGAGCTTCTATTCGTTCCTCAGCGACTTCGTGCTGTTCATGCTGATCTGGCTTGCCCCGTGGGTCGCGATCTACCTGATCGACTACTTCCTCCGCCGCGGCCGCTATGACTCGCCATCGCTGATGCAGACTGGCCGCGGCCTGTACTTCCGTAACGGTGGTGTCCACATCCCCGGGATCGTCGCCCAGATCATCGGCATGGTCGCCGCAGCCGCCTGGTTAAACGCCTATCCGGCGTGGATCTCGCCACTGTCGAAGATCACGAACGACGCCGACTTCAGCGTCTTCATGGGTGCGATCTTCGGCGGCGGCCTCTACTTCCTGCTTGCCCGCCGCGGGGTCCGGAAAGAGGCCGCGGCAGCAACTCCCGACGAGCAGGAGCGCTGGCTTGAGCAAACTGCCAGCGCGCCGGCCGTCGGCGCCGCCGTTCCTGAGCCCGAGTAGGGGCGCAGGTGGGCTGAAAGCGGCAACGCAAGGCGCTGCTGCCCGCGAGCGCGGGTAGCAGCGCTGGTTGTCGCTGGCGAGGCTTGCGTGCTCCACCGCAAGCAGCCAACCAAATGTCATCGTGTAATGTGCACTAGTACGATGAATACAATCAATATCGTTGACTTAGAGAAGTTCTCGTCTAGCTCTTCGCGCCGATGAGTCGGCACAGCGAGTCGTATTTGAGTCATCTGGAGTGCTCGCGGTGCGGCAAGGTCTACGACGCGGATCGACCCCAGAACCTGTGTGATGCGTGTGGCGCGCCGCTGCTGGCGCGATATGACCTCGAAGCGCTCACTCGCGACCACTCGTTCGCGGACATGACCTCCCGAGCGCCGACATTGTGGCGCTACCGCGAGCTGCTGCCGGTTCGCACCGCCGAGCACGTCACGAGCCTGGGCGAAGGGATGACACCACTGCTCGACGCGCCCCGGCTCGGCGCTCGCCTGGATCTGCCCCATCTCGCGATCAAGGACGAAGGTTTGAATCCCACCGGGACGTTCAAGGCGCGCGGTGCCGCAGTCGGCGTATCACGCGCCGTCGAGCTCGGACTGACGCACGTCGCTATGCCAACCAACGGCAATGCCGGCGCGGCATGGGCCGCGTATGCAGCCCGAGCGGGGATCGAGGCGCTGATCGTGATGCCGGTCGATGCGCCTGAGATCACGCGCCGCGAATGCACGGTCGCGAGCGCCAGACTGTCCCTCGTCGACGGGGCGATCGCCGACGCCGGCGCGATCATCGGACGGGAGGTTGCTAACGGCGACTGGTTTGACGTTTCGACGTTGAAGGAGCCCTACCGGCTCGAGGGAAAGAAGACGCTGGGCCTCGAGATCTTCGAGCAGCTTGGCCAGCAGGTTCCCGACGTGATCATCTATCCGGCCGGTGGTGGCGTCGGGCTGATCGGGATTCACAAGGCACTGACCGAGCTGCGCCAGCTCGGCTGGTACGAAGGCCAGATGCCGCGGCTGGTCGCAGTGCAGTCAAGTGGCTGCGCGCCCATCGTACGGGCCTTCGAGGCCGGCCTGAGCACCGCTGAACCATGGGCCGGAGGCGAGACCGTCGCGTTCGGCATCAACGTAGCGAAGCCATTGGGCGACGCCCTGATGCTCGAGGCGATCTATGACAGCGGCGGCTGCGCGGTCGCGGTCTCCGACACCGAGCTGCTGCATGAGCTGCATGTGCTTGGCCACTGCGAAGGAGCCTTCGTCTGCCCTGAAGGCGCCGCCACGATCGCCGCGGCCCGCAAGCTGCGCGAGGCGGGCTGGCTGAATCGGGACGACCGTGTGGTCCTGCTCAACACTGGCACGGGTCTGAAGTATCCGCAGACGGTCGTCGCCGACCCGCCCACGTTGCAGCCGGGTGACGCGATCACCGGCTGAAGGACCGCGAGCGGCAGCAGGGCGGCGAGCAACGGCGAACGTAGCCAGCTCGCTCCAGCTCGCCAACAAAACTAAGTCGATTGAATTGCTATGCCTGGAGTTGCTCTAGGACCAGGCAAGCGGTCGAAGTACAGGAGCGAAATCCATGTCGGGATCCTTGTCGACCGGAGCTACAGCACAAACAGATGAGCCTACGAGCCCGGCAGCAGCCTCCGGCTCCACTCAGACGGCTGCCGAGACACGACTACGGCTCGCGAAGGTGGTGGGCGTGGGCGCGGTCATGGCGTCGGCGTTAACGCACGAGTTCGGCTCGGGCATCGCGCTGGTCGCGCCAAACACCGTTGGGACATATCCGGGCGTGAAGAACCTCGTGCCGCTGGCGATGGTGGTGTGCGGTGTCCTGTTGCTGCCCAAGACGGCGCTGTTCGCGCGCTTCTCGCGTCACATGCCGCGCGCCGGCTCCTTCTACACATGGATCGGCAGGACCCTGTCGCCGCCGGTCGCGTTCATCCTGACGTTCCTGTACTGGGTCGGACTGGCCGGGGCGATGGGCGTGATCAGCTTCTCGTTTGCAACCTTCCTCTCGCAAACGTTCGCCGTTGCTGGCTGGAGCGGCGCGACCTGGATCGGCGGCAACGCCGGGCATCTCGTGCTCGGCCTCGCGGTGATCTGGCTGTTCGTGGCGATCAACGCACGAGGCGTCCACTTCTACGGCTTCTGGGCCCAGGTGCTGATGGGGCTAGTGCTGTTGCTATCGATCGTCGTGATCGGGTACGGATTCGGGAGCTCTTCGAGTCGGTTCGTAGCGCTTGTCGCCAGCCAGTCCCACACATCGTTGGCAGCGCCCACGCACAGCTCGGGTGCGTCGCTTCACGCGTTCTTCCAAGTTGCGGCGGTGCTGGTGTTCGCTTACGCCGGGCTCGAGGGCGCGCCTTCGCTCGGCGGTGAGGTGAAGGACGGCCGCACGATCTCACACGGCGTCTGGCTCGCCTGGGGCTGGGCACTGCTTCTCTATGCGCTGATCACGCTCGCAATCTTCTCGGTGGCGCCGTGGTGGGCGGTCAGCACGCTGGTTCAGCACGGCCAAACCTCATTGGCCACCGTTCCCGGGTTGATCGGCGTCGTGGCACCGCACGTCATTGCCGTGGGCGTCAATCTAGTGACGGCGATCGTCGCGGCGAAAACGATCAACCCGGAGCTGCTCGTGCTCTCGCGTACGCTGTTCGGTTTAACCGAGGATCACCTGGTGCCGGACATCTTCGGCCATGTTTCCAGGCACAAGGTGCCAATCGTCGCGCTGGTGACCTCCGGGCTCGCCGGTAGCGTCTTCCTCGTACAGACCGTTCTCGAAGGGTTCACCCTGGGTGTCGCGGTTCGCTCGTTGAGCGTGCTCGTTGTCGCGGCCGCGGTAGCAGTCGGACTGCTGAACGTACGCTACGGCCAGCAGCGACGTTTCGCAGGCAAGCCATGGGCCGTGGCGGTGGTCAGCGGCCCTGGCATCGTCGTCGCCGCAGTCGCGATGATCGCCGTTGCAGCGCTGTTCATCTACAGCGTCATCTATACGGCAGGAGACGCACTGTATCTGCAACCGTGGTTCGAGACGGCGCTCGCGCTCGCGGTCGGAGCGGTGCTATGGCTCGCGGCCCGCTGGCATGCTCGGCGGCACGGTCTCGACCTCGCGGCGCTTGCGGCTCAGCTTCCGCCGGAATAGCGCGTCAGCTGCGCCTGTCGTGGTATCGCCGTCGCGAACGCCCCGGAGTACGGAGAGAACACCGTCGCGGAGCCAACCTTCAGCCTGATCTGTGCACTCTCCCGCCGGCCCGCGATGGCCGAGCCGGCGGCGCGATTTCATAAATGCGGAGGACGTTCCCGGACGACTACCGCACCGGCGTGGTCAACGTACGAACGCTCTGAGTTGCTCGTCGAGCCATGGGTAGAACTCCTCGGCCTTCGTGCTGAGCCGGGACTTCAGGTCGCGTGTCGTCTCATCGGCCAGTACTTCGATTGAGCCATCCGCGACGCCGTCGTAGGCCCGGGCGACAACGCTCGCGGCGCTGACTTTCGGCACGTCCCAGCGCGCCGACATCGGCGTATCGACCATGCCGACCAGGAGACCGATCACTTGTGTGCCCTGGCCTCGTAGCCGCACCCGCAGCGCGTTGGTTGCCGACCACATGGCCGCCTTCGAGGCCGCATAGCCGGTCGGCATGCTCACCCAGGCCGCTGAGGACAGGACGTTCAGCAGCGTGCCGCCACCGTTAGCGGCGAGCACCGGAGTAAAGGCGTTCGCGACGCGGAGCGTTCCGAAGAAGTTCGTCTCGAAAATCCGACGCAGCTCAGCCTCCGGCCCCGAGATGGAATCGTCACCGGGCGCGATTCCCGCATTGTTGATCAACAGATCGGCGTCGGGCGCGGCCTGGGCGGCGCCGGCGACAGCACCGGGATCGGTGATGTCGAGCAGCAGTGACTGGACGCGGTGGTCTTCCCATGCCTTCGGCGTGCGCGCCGCGGCATAGACCTTGCGAGCACCACGCTGCAGCGCTTGGACCACGAACTGCGCTCCGAGCCCACCGCCTGCGCCCGTTACGAGCACTGTGCGACCGTCGAGTGACTGGTTCATCTATGCTCCTTGACTAAATGGGGACTTTCCCCGAATCAGTATATGGGGATACTCCCCGCTTAGTCAAGGAGGGATGTCGTGGCTGCTGCCCGAGGTGTTGCCGTGAAGGCGCCACGCCTGCCGCGTGCCGACGCCCAGCGGAACCGCGCCGCGATCCTGCTCGCGGCGCGTGAGACCTTCGAGGTCGAGGGCGTACTCGCCCCGCTCGACCACATCGCCCTCCGTGCCGACGTGGGAAATGCCACGCTCTACCGGAACTTCCCGACCCGAGACGATCTACTTGCCGCGGTCATTCAGAGCAGCATCGAGCTGGCACTGACCGAAGCAAACGAGCTAGCTCACTCACTGCAGCCGCGTCAGGCCCTTGCGGAATGGCTGGTGCGGCTGACCTGGCAACTGCGCATCTGGCACGACCTGCCCTACTGTCTTGCCACCGCCCATAACGACCCTGCGTCGTCCGTGAACTCCGCAAGCAACCCCCTGCTCACGCAGACCGGCGTCCTACTCGACAATGCGAAGTCCTCGGGCGACGCAGTCGAGGCCACCACCGCTAACGAGGTGTTCGAGCTGGTCACAGCGCTGTCATGGGCCGTCGACCGGTTCGGTGACGATGAACAGGCCACACGCAGGCGAGTGCAGCTCGCAACGGCGGGCATCTTCACCTAGCGGGAGCGCTGCGATCAGCCCTGCGTCGGTTGCCGGTTAGCGCCTGAGCAACGCATCCGGAGCTGGCGGCTGAGTGCAACTACAGGCACCAGCAGGGCTAGCCCGAGGGGGACCACGGCCAGCGACTGCAGGGCTGTGTGTACCTGCCAGAACCCCAGCGATATCATGCCGCCGGGCACGAATGGGACCCAGAGCGGGCCGAGGCTCATCCCCAAGGCCGCGACCAGCAGCGCCACGAGCGTGATGGCAACGGGAAAGCCGAGGATCCGCCGCATCCACAGGTGCGCTTGCGCCCGCCAGGGCCAGGCTCCGAACAACTGACGCGGCCACGCACGGATGCCACCGCGCAGCTTCGCGTCGCGCCGATGGGTAACCGGGTCGACCAGCTGATGAAGTTGCGCTCGCCTGCTCCGACCGCCTCCTTCCCCGGACGGTACCTTTGTCGCACTCCAGCAGCTTGCACGAGACGTAGCTTTCACGACGTTCCCTCCTGTCGACTTCGCATCACAGAGAGCATCGCCGCCAAAGCCTCAGCCACCAATGGGGCGTCCAGGCGAGTGAGGGTGGGGTTAGCTGGTGTCTGGTCTGAAACCACCTGGCCGGACAAGGTTGTCCGCCTACACTCGCAGCCGTGGACGAGGACCTCGCACAGACGCTGGCGCGGCTGGGTCGCTCCGCGTTCAGGGCGCGCTTTCGGCTGAACGTCAAGGATCGCGCCTACGCGCGAGCACGCGGTCGCGCGACGATCGCGCAGCACGCGCACGAGCTGCTCGCCGAACGGATCGGCGCGGCCCAACCGCGTAACGATGGCCGCCAGACCCCCTATCGGAGGCACCCGGTGTTCACCGCGCAGCATGCAACCGCGACCTGTTGCCGCGGCTGCGTGGCGAAGTGGCACGGCATTCCCGCAGGGCAGCCTTTGACCGCGGCGGAGCTCGACCGGCTCGCCGCCCTCGCCATGGCCTGGATCGACCGCGATCTCGCCAGCGATGGCGAGGGCTGGTCAGCGGGGGCGACACAGGCGCGCGGTGCGTAGTCCACACCGCTGCGGCCGTCTCGCACCCCGCTGGCACCCCGCTGGCACCCCGCGACCCGTGCCTGCTACAGATAAAAGACGCGCCGGTGAAAGATCAAGGAAGCGCGCCCGCTGGTCAGCGGCAGCGCGCTCGTTGACGGCGATGTACATGTCGACCGAAAGGAAGCGCGATGGCGGAGACACTGACTGGCCGTAAGGCCCTGGTGATCGCCACGAACTATGGGGTGGAGAGCAGCGAGCTGCTGGTGCCAATCGAGTTCCTGCGCGCGCACGGCGCGGAGGTGACCGTGGCCGCTCCGGAAAAGAGTGACATCCAGACGCTGGTGATGGACACAAAGCCGGGTAAGTCGATTCCCGCGGATGCCGTGCTCGCAGACGTCGACCCCGCCAACTTCGATGTGGTAGTCGTCCCAGGCGGCACGCTAAACGCAGATGCGCTGCGCCGCAACGCCGACGCGCAGCACATCGTCCAGAAGATCTCCGGGGCGGGCAAGCCGGTCGCCGCGATCTGCCACGCGCCGTGGCTGCTGGTCGAGGCTGGATTGGCCCGCGGCGCCGAGCTGACGTCGTATTCGACGCTGCAATCCGACCTGAAGAACGCCGGTGCCGCGTGGCAGGATCGGGAGGTGGTTGTCGATCATGATCGGGGGTACACCTTGATCACCTCGCGCAGCCCCGCTGATCTGGACGCGTTCACGCAGGCAATCGAGCAGGCAGTCACCGCCTGAGCCACGCTTGATGAATGGGTGGTGTGCCGGGCTGTGCTGCCCGGCACGCCACGCTTCGTCGATCCGCCGCCCGTCAATCGCCCGCGTCCGCATGACACCGGAGTGCGGGCACGAATGTAGAATGACGACCCTTGCCGGGCGCCGAGATCACAATCATCGGAAACGTGGCGCTGGACCGTGTGAACCACGGCGCACCGACGTGCGGTGGCTGCCCGGCTTTCGCGCCATCGGTGCTGGCTCGCCTGCACGCCCGGGCGGCAGTCATCAGCGCCTGCGCGGGCGCTGACCGAGGCTTCTTCGCCGACCTTGCGGAGACGAATTCGGCTGTCACGTTCCAGTTTGTCGAGAGCGCCACGACGAGCCGCTTCGAGCTCGACTACGCTCCTGACTCCGGGGATGAGCGCGCGATGGTGATGGCGGCGATCGGACATCAATGGTCGGTGGGCGACATCGACCGGCTGGAGATCGAGACCGAGTGGGTGCACCTCGCGCCGTTGGCGCGCAGCGACTTCCCGGCCGCGACCGTCGCCCGGCTGGCAGCCCAGGGCCACCGCATCGTCTACGACGGCCAGGGTCTCGTCCGCGTCCCGCGACGCGGCCCGCTGCGGCTCGACGCCGACTACGACCCCGGGCTGCTGCTGCACGTCGACACGCTGAAGATCGCCGACGACGAGTGGCGCGTGCTGATCGCCGGCCAGGATGCGCGTCCGGTCTTGGCGGCGCTGACCGTCGTGCCCGAGCTGGTGCTGACGCGCGGGTCGCGCGGCGCGGAGGTGCACACCGGTGGGGCGATCACGCGGATCGCCCCACCGCAGGTGGTGACCGGCGTGCAGTCGACGGGAGCCGGCGACGCATTCACGATTGGCTACGCCGTCGCGCGCAGCCGGGGCGCCGAGCCGATCGATGCGGCGAAAGCAGGTGCCAAGGTCGCCGCCGAGCTGCTATGCGAGCGGAAAGCGGCTGCCGCTTAGGGATCGCGAGCCACAGGCTCAGGCACCAGTTGGGCCTGAGCGGCCCAGACAACATAGCTAAGCCACTTAGCTATGTGAGGGATCATGCCAGGCACGTCTCGGCTGCATACCGCCGCCTCGGTTGCTGACGCCAGACTTGACGCGCAACTTACACAGCGGCCCGCTAGCGGTGGATGAAGTCGAACGCGATAAGCAATGGGGGCAGCCGCTGAGCGGCCGCCCCCTACGACCAGCTACTTCGAGTGGCTGGCTACTGCTTGTTCAGGTCGTAGTCGACGTAGACAACGTGCGTCTGGAGGTACTCCTCGAGACCGTGCTTGCCGTCGGCGCCGCCGATGCCGGACTTACGGAAGCCGGCGTGGAAGCCCTGCATCGCCTCGAAGTTCTCGCGGTTCACGTAGGTCTCACCGAAGCGGATCTCGTTGGCGGCACGCATCATCACGTCGATGTCGTGGGTGTAGATCGACGAGGTCAGGCCGTACTGGCAATCATTCGCCATCTCGATCGCCTCGTCCAGGGTCTTGAACGTCGTGATCGGCAACACCGGTCCGAAGATCTCCTCCTGCATGATGTCGCTCTTCTGTGCGCAGCCGGTCAACACGGTCGGCTCGTAGAAGAAGCCGGGGCGGTCGCTGTAGCTGTGCCCACCGGTGGCCAGCTTGGCGCCTTCAGACACGGCCCGCTGAACTGCGCCGTCGACCAGCTCGCGCTGGCGCTTCGAGACAAGCGGGCCCATCCCGACCTGACGGTCGGCCGGATCGCCGACGACGGTCGACTCCATCTTCGCCACGAACCGCTCGATGAATTCATCGGCCACCGACTCATGCACGTAACAGCGCTCGGCGCAGTTACAGACCTGGCCGGTGTTGATCACGCGCGAGCCGTGGATCGCGTTCACGGCGAGCTCGAGGTCCGCGTCCGGCATCACGATCGCCGGCGCCTTACCACCCAGCTCGAGCGAGACCTTGGTCACATTGTCCGCCGCCGCGTGCATGACCGCGACGCCGCCGTCGACGCTGCCGGTGAGGCTGACGATGCCGATCCGCGAGTCGCCGGCAAGCGCGTTGCCGACAACCGAGCCGGAGCCGCAGACGAGGTTGAAGACACCCTTCGGCAGCGAGGTCTCAGCCACCAGGCGAGCAAACTCGCAGGCGTTGTTCGGGGTCTCGCTGCTCGGCTTGATCACGATCGTGTTGCCCGTGACCAGGGCCGGCGCCATCTTCCGGGCGATCAGGAAGAACGGGAAGTTCCAGGGCAGGATCCCGGCGGCCACGCCGATCGGGAGCTTGTAGACGAGGATGTTCTCGTTGGGCCGGTCGCTCTGGACGATCTCGCCTTCGTAACGGCGCGCGAACTCGGCCATGTAGTCGATGTAGTCGGCGGTGAAGTTGACCTCGGTCTCGGCCAGGGAGATGATCTTCCCCTGCTCCTCGACGATCACGTCGGCGAGATGCTCGCTGTTCTCGCGGACCTTCGCGGCGATCTCGTGCAGGTAGCCGGCGCGGACGATCGCCGGCAGCTTCGCCCAATCCTTCTGAGCCCGCTCGGCCGCTACGATCGCGCGATCGACATCGGCCGCCGTCCCAACCGGCACCTCGGAGATGACCTCGCCGGTGGTCGGGTTCACGACTGAGCTCACTTCGTCGCGCGAAACAAGCTCACCGTCGATGAACATCTCGTATCGACGGACAGACGTTGTAGACATACCAACTCCTTTCCCATGGCCAGACGCCGGACTCAGACCACAGGTACCCCTGCGGGCCGGTGCCGCCATTGCCTCTCTGGAATCAAATGAGTCCGACACTCCCCCGGACAACATTCGCCTCACCCTCCTTGCAGCCACTGCCACCGTCGGGGCGCCGACTTGCTGCAGGTGCGTGATGCAGGAGTATCACGTTGTGCAACCGAGCGTCTCGCGATCACAGAGAACCGCTGACCGCGCGATCGTAGCACTCCGCACGATACTTTTGAATCGTTTTAGCGACCGGCTGGAACCGGTGGTCGGCGAGTTTGTCAACCGATGCGCAACAAACTCGCCGACCACTCCGAACGCAGCCTGAAGCGGCTCAGTGCCGGTGCGCCCGCGGGCGCGCCGCTACCAGCCGAGCTCGGCCCGGATCGCGGCCGGCATCAGCCGATCGACGCGGTCCAGGATGTAGCGCGGGCGCGCCTCTGGCGTGAGCTGCGCAACGTCTTCGACAGTGGTCTCGCCGGTCAGCACGAGCGCGCCCCGCATGCCGGTGTCGAGTGCCATCTGCATGTCGGTGTGAAGACGGTCGCCGACCATGACGCAGTCCGCTGGATCGAGGTCGAGTCCGGCGAGCGCAACCTCGAGGATGAGCGGGTTGGGCTTGCCGAGGTTCACCTGCACCCTGGTCCCAGTACACGTCTCGATCGCGGCCGCGATCGCTCCCGTGTCAGGCTCGCCGCCACCGGGCAATGGGCAATAGAGATCCGGGTTGGTCTCGACCAAGAAGGCGCGCTTATGCAGCCAGATCGCGTCGAAGGCGATTTGCAGCTTGCGGTAATCGAACCCGCGGTCATAAGAGGCGATCACGATGTCGACCTGCTCGGGATCGTCACTGACGTGAATCCCGGCATCACGCAATGCTGTCAGCAGCGGCTCCTCGGCAATCGGGAAGACGGTGGCGTCGGGGTAGTTGTCGAGCAGCCAGCGAACGGTGGTGACCACCGGGTTCGTCACTTCGTCGACCGTCGCCCCGAGTCCCAGCCGGCACAGCTTCGCCGCCTGCCCCTCAGGGCTCCGGTTGGGGTAGTTCGAGAGAAAGCGCAACGGGATCTCCCGCCGCCGCAGCTCGTCGATCAGCCGTTTCGCGCCCGGTAGCAGCTCGTCGCCGAGGTAGAGCGTGGCGTCCAGGTCGAAGACGTACGCCCGGCCAAGCGTTTGCGGGTAGACACAGAAATCTCGAGCAGCTGGCATCGCAGCTACGTTAGGCCCGACCCGCGGGTCGGGCCGTCACCACCGGCGGGCGGCGGCCCCGGTATCGCAACCACAACCCGGGCCGCTACCCGCGGCGTACCTTCAGTCAGTACAGGTCCGTCTCGACGCCGAACGCAGCGACGACGGCCTTGGATTGGCTCTCGGTAAGCCCTTCGCCCCGGCCACCGATGGCGATGTCGCGGTACTCGTACATCGCGCCGGTCTCGATGTACTCGACCTTATCGACGGCCTTCAGCGGCGCAATGTCGGAGCGCACCATCACGCCGTGCTTCGACCAGAGGACGACCTCGAAGTCGCGCAGCGACTCGACGTTGTTCTCACCCAGCTCGGCGCCGCCCGGGATCATGAAGTCGAGCACCTTGATGCCCTTCGGCACCATTACGACCGTCTCCGGCTCCCAGCGGAAGATCGCCTGGTTGAAGGCGCGCTGGTTCCGCAGCGCCGGGATGTGCGACAGCGTCACCAGATACGGCGGCTGGCAGTGGATCACAGTCTGGAAGTCGACTCCGCGTCGCACGACCTGGTCCTCGTGGACACCGAGGTGCGAGTTGAACTCGGAGGTCGGAGTTGGGAACGTGCGATCCGCTGCCGTGAACCAACGGCCGGTCTTACCGTCCGGCTCAAGGATGATCGCCGAGACGTTCGCGGTCGGCGCCGCGGCCACATCACGCAGACGGCTGCCGGTGCCGGTCACGAAGAACGTGAAGCCGGCAAGTCCAGGCACCGACACCGGTAGCTCGATCTTCGACTCTTCGGGGAAGAAGTCGGCCAAGTCGGTCGGCGTCTCACGAATCGAGACCGAGATGTTGCCGGCGCTGGCCTCGCAGGCGCCGATGCGGTCGAGCCGCTGGCCAGCCTCGCCCATCGAGGCGAGGATCTCGGCTGTGCTCGTGAGATGCTTCATGTCTATCTCCTTGGCTGCTTTCTAGCCCGTCACAAGTTAGCCGGGATGGTGCCGACGGCGCGTCCGAAGACGCGGTGCTCGGCCGTTTCCCAGACCGGCTCTTGTCCAGGCGTAGGTTCGTAATGGGTGGTGGGCAAGGACCTGGCCACAACCGCACGCAGGCTGGTGAGGTCGCCCTCAAGTGCCCCGATCGCGCGCAGCTGCACCAGCATGTTCCCGATCGCGGTCCCCTCGGCGGGGCCTGCGACAACAGGCAGCCCCGTCGCGTCGGCGGTCAGCTGACAGAGCAGCCGGTTCTGCGACCCACCGCCGACGATGTGGATCGTGTCGATCTGCTGGCCGGACAGTGTGCCGGCCTCGCGCAGCGCGCGCAGGTAGGCGATCGCCAGAGAGTCGACGATCGCGCGCAAGTACTCGCCGCGGTTGCGCGGCACCGGCTCGCCAGCCGCGCGCGCGGCCTCATCGATGCAGGTGACCATGTGCGCCGGCGCCAGGAAGCGCTGGTCGTTGATGTCAAGCAGCGTCCGTCGCGGCTCGGCGGCCTCAGTCTCCGCCGCCAGCTCATCCCAGGAGGGCTCGGGCACACCGTCGGAGCGCCACTGGCGGAGGCATTCTTGCTGCACCCACATGCCCATCACGTTCTTCAGGTAGCGGACGGTGCCGTCGACGCCAAGCTCGTTCGTGAAGTTGGCTGTGCGCGAGGCCTCGGTCCGCACCGGCTCATCCAGCTCGACGCCGACCAGCGACCATGTCCCGGAGGAGATGAAGCCGAATGAGCTGTCCGCAGATGGCACGGCAACGACCGCCGAGGCCGTGTCATGCGAGCCCACCGCGATGACCGGGGTCGGCTCGCCGGCGCTGGTCCGCAGGTCGATGCCAGGGACGTTGGCGGTGCCGATGACGGTGCCCGGCTCGACCAGCTCGGGCAGCAGGTCAGGCACGTCAACGCCGAAGCGGTCGTGTACCAATGCCAGGATCTCGGGATCCCAGCGGCGGGTGGCGGGATCGATCAGGCCGGTGGTCGAGGCATTCGTGATCTCGCACACGGTCCGACCGGTGAGCCAGTAGGCGAACAGGTCGGGGATCAGCAGCATCTTCCGGGCGAGCTGGTTGCTCACCAGCGCGGTGTCCGCGATCAGCTGGTAGATCGTGTTGAAAGGTTGGAATTGCAGACCGTTATGGGCGTAGAGGTCGGCCGGCGGAATCGCCGCGTCCAGCTCCTCGATCGCATGAGCGGTCCGGCCCGAACGGTAGGCGGCGGGGTTGGCGAGCAGCCGCCCGTCCGCGTCCAGTAGCCCGTAGTCGAGCGCCCAGGAGTCGATGCCGATCGCCTCGACCGGACCGCGATGAGCTGCTTCCACGAGCCCCGCGTGGATCCCCTGCCAGAGGCTGAGGATGTCCCACTGGAGGTTCCCGTGGGCGCCGACCGGCAGCCGCACGGGCCCGTTCGCGAAGCGGGAGCACTCGACGACCGGCAACGCGCCAGCAGTGAGCGTGCCGGTCAGCACGCGCCCACTAGACGCGCCAAGGTCGATGGCAACTACGGTTTTCGGCATCTGTGACATTCCTTTGCGTCCTCGCGTGCTCGGGTGAGGGCCGCGGCCGGCGGCCCTCACCTCCGCGTCCGGCGAGTCAGGCACCCCATCCCGCCTGCTGGCCGCCGACGCGATCGGCTGCGGTCCGCTCGAGGTAACCCGACCGCAGGAATGCCTCGTAGGGATCGGCCTCGAGCCCGTTCTGCTCGCGCAGCTCAGCCAGGAGCGGACGGACGTCGCTGTTATAGGCGTCCATCAGGATCCCGTTCGCGGCCAGCACATCGTGCTCGGCTTGGGCCTTGGCAAGCGCCTCCCGGTCGACCAGCAGCGCCTTCGCCGTCGCCTCCTGGACGTTCAGCGTCGCCCGGATCTCACCGGGGATCTTCGCCTCGAGCTGGTGGCACTCGTCGAGCATGAAGTTGACCGGCGAGGTCTTCGCGTCGAGCGCGTCCAAGCCGACGATCTCGTGCATGATCCGGAACAGCTGGAAGGGATCGGCGGCGCCGGCGATCAGATCGTCGTCAGCGTAGAAGCGCGAGTTGAAGTCGAACGCGCCCAGGCGTCCGGCACGCAGCAGCTGGACGACGATGAACTCGACGTTCGTGTGCGCCGCGTGGTGGCCGGTGTCGAGGCAGACCACCGCACGCTCGCCCAGGGCCTGCGTCTGCAGCAGCGCCGTGCCCCAGTCGGGCACGTCGGTGTGGTAGAAGGCGGGCTCGAAGAGCTTGTACTCGAGCAGTAGCTTCTGGCTGGCGGAGAGTTCGGCATAGATCTCCGTCAGCGAGTCGTGCAGCCGGTCCTGGCGCTCGCTGATCGAGTCCTGGCCGGGATAGTTCGTGCCGTCGCCGAGCCAGATCTTCAGCGTCGTCGAGCCGGTCTGGTTCATAACTTCGATGCAGTGCTTGTGGTGATCGATCGCCTTGCGGCGCAGCGCCGGATCGGAGTTGGTCAGCGAGCCGAACTTGAAGTCGTCGGGCTGGAAGCAGTTCGAGTTGATGTTGCCGATCGCGACGCCCTGCTCGGTCGCGTAGCGGGCCAGAGCAGCGAAGTCCTCGACCTCGTCCCACGGGATGTGCAATGAGACACGGGGAGTGATGCCGGTGTACTTGTTCACCTGCGCGGCATCGGCGATCTTCTCGAACGGATCACGTGGCGTACCAGGTGTCGAGTAGACCTTGAAGCGCGTGCCGGCGTTACCGAAAGCCCAGCTTGCCAGCTCGATGGTCTGCTCGGAGAGCAGCCGCTGCGCCTGCGGGCTCAAGTCTCGGAAGTGAGTCATTGTGAGATTCGCGCTTTCGTTGATTGGTTGGTAGCGGGGCCGCGCAAGCGCGCGGCCCCGCCGTTGTTGTCGCTCTGAGTTGAGGAATCAGAGGGTCAGGCCACGGCTGTCTGCTCGCGTTCGAGCTCCTGCACGTCGATGACCTCGCCATAACGCTCGATCTCGATCTCGTCGAGTGTCTTGCCCTGCGTCTTGGGCGTCCAGATTGCCCCGACGAGCAGCGAGAGGATGAGGAAGGCGATCAGGATCCAGCCGTCCTTCATCAAACCGTTATGAGTCGCCAGGATCACCGGGAAGAGGAAGGACATACCGCCGGACATGGCGCGCACGAAGAAGAACATGACGCCCTGTGCGCCGGCTCGATATGGCGTCGCGAACATCTCCGGGCACCAGACCGAGTAGAAGGCCTGTGCCGACGGACCAGCGCCGAGACCCCAGATGATGGTGTAGAGGAAGGCCGTCGATGCTGCCGTCGAGGAGCCGTACACCAGGATGAACCAGGCGATCAGCTCAAGTAGCGCTCCGCCCACGAAGAACCATCGGTAGGAGATCTTGTCGGCCCAGAGCTGGAAGGCAAGCGTGGCGACGATCACCACCGCCCACGACAGCATCGAGAACAGATCCGAGTCCGTGGTGCCATAGCCCATATGGCCGAGGATCGTCGGCAGGAAGATGCCGTTCTGGCTGGCGGCCTGGTTCCAGGCCATGTAGACGACCCCCAGGAAGATCAGCGCGGTGATGTTCGCCTTGCGGGTGAACAGAGCGCGCATCGAGGTCAAGATCCGCGGCGCTTTCGCCTGGGCACCGCCCTTCGCATCCTCCCAGCGCTTGGACTCGTCGAGGCCCTGCCGGATGTACCAGGTGACCAGGGCAACGACAACCAGCCAGGCGAACTGGATACGGGCACCGCCCAGGTGCAGCGGCTCCAGTGCTATGGCGATGCCGAAGCCAACGAACGGCCCGAACGACCAAGCGAGCTGGGTTGCACCGACGTTGCGGGCACGCCGCTCCGGCGGCACGGACTCGGCGATGTAGGTCCAGCCGGCGGGCACCGACGCACCGACGGCGATGCCGATGATCACGAAGCCCGCGAACAGCATCTCAACGTTCACGGCCGCAACCACGATGAGGCCGCCTAAGGCGTAGACGAGCAGGTCATAGGTGTAGATGAACTTTCGGCCGTACTTATCGACCAGCGGCCCGCCGATCGCGGCGCCGATCGCGGCGCCGAAGGCGTTCGAGCTGAATGAGGTCAGCCAGCTCGTCATATCTCCTGTGTTAGCGGGGAAGTAGGCCTTCCTCCAGAAGACCAGCGTTGCGGCGATGGCGATGATCGAGCCGGAGTCGATGTAGTTCGACATCGCAACGGCTGCCGTCGCCTTCCACCCGGTTAAGTGCCGGGCGTTGATTCTGCTAGCCAAGATTCTCTCCTTCCTCTCGCGCCACGGTGGCGCGGAAGGCTTGATGCCCGACCTCCAAGATCAGGCCAGGTAGAAATATTGAGGCAACACTTCGTTCGTCCCGCCGTCAGGCTGGACGAAGAACTCACTCATGGTTTGCTGCCAGCGTGGGTTCACCTCGGTCGCGGCCATCGCCCGCTGCGCAGCGTCGACGTCCTCCGCCTCGAAGTAGCCGACGACCATCCCCGTCTGCGCTTGCACGAACAACGAGTAGTGACGCCAGCCGCAGTCCGACAATGCCTGTCGCATCTCCGGCCACACATGCTGGTGCGCCTCGAGGTACTCCTCGAGCCGATCGGTCCGCACGTGCAACAGGAAGCAACAGCGTGTGCGGGAGCTCTGCGGGTTGTCCGCCAGCAAGCGCTCCAAATCCGAGCTGTGGGTCCCTGCCTCCATTCACTCTCCTTCCGTCTACTCCACTCTTGGCGGGCAGGCGCGTCTCACCGGGCCGCACACAACCGCAGCCGGACCATGCCGGCTCAATCGCTTGCAACAACCGATTCGCTCACTCCCACCCGTCCTGTTTGAATCGTTTCAATCAGGACGCGCGGTAATTATACGCTGAATCGTTTCAAGGTGTGATAGGAGTTATAGGAGTTCTCCGGGTGTCACACGCCCGGTCCCTGCTGCAAAATGTGTAGCGGGACTGACTGATGGCGATGAGCACAGGAAAAGGGACAGCGGCAAGCGCCGTTCAGACGTCTTCGTCGGCGGCTGGCGACGGCTCGCCGGCAGCGACGAGCCGGGCTGATTCCGCGCCCGCGGCCAGCGACGCCGCCGTCCTCACGGCGCCGGGAACCGACGCGGCACCACGGCCACGCCTGCGTGATGTCGCCGAGCTCGCGGGAGTCTCAGTCGGTACCGTCTCGAACGTCCTCAATCGTCCCAAAGCGGTCTCCCCCGAAGCCCGTGAGCGAGTCGAGCGCGCGATCGAGGATCTGCACTACGTCCGCAACGCGACCGCCAGCGCGCTGCGGACCGGTGTCTCGCCGCTGATCGGCGTCGCCGTGCTCGACATCGCCAACCCGTTCTTCATGGAGGCCGCCGTCGGCATGGAGGAGCGCCTCAGCCACGACGGCTGCGTGATGCTGATGTCCTCGACGCACGCGAACCCTCGAGTCGAGACGAGGCTGCTGCGGACGCTGCAGGCGCAGAGCGTGCGGGGCATCCTGCTCACGCCGACCGGGCACGACCTCTCGGTGCCGCGCGAGCTCGCGCGGCAGGGCACGCGCGTGGTCCTGTTCGACTCCGTTGCCACACCGCCCGAGGTCTCGTCTGTCGCGATCGACGACACCGCCGGCGCTCAGCTCGCGATCACGCATCTGCTCTCGCTCGGCCATCACCGCATCGCCTTCCTCAACGGTCCGAGCTCTGTGCGACAGTCGGGCGACCGCTTTGTCGGTGTGCAGCGCGCGACGGATTTCGCCGCTCGCGCCAGGCACTCGCGGCCGGAGCTGATCGTGCATGACGTTGCGAGCTACACCGCTCCTGCGGGCCGCAACGGCGCTATCTGGCTGCTGGACAACGTGCGGCCGCTGCCGTCGGCGATCTTCTGCGCCAATGACCTGATCGCGATCGGGGCGCTTTCGCTGCTGCTCGAGCGCGGAATCGACGTTCCGGGCGAGGTCTCGATCGTCGGCTTCGACGACATCCCGATGGCGGAGCAGATCCAGGTGCCGCTCACCACCGTTCGGCAGCCGATGGCCGAGCTCGGCTGGACCGCAGCCGACATGCTGCTCTCAAGCTCCGGTGTCCGCCACGAGAAACGACTGCCGATGCTGATCGTGCGGCAGTCGAGCGGGCCGGCGAGATAGCCAAGCGGGCCAATGGCCAGACATTGGCGTAGGTGGCCGGGGCCGCCGCTTCGTGACTATGGCAACGGCAGTTACTGCTCAATAGTGGCAGTAACTGCACGGAGTTCATAGAATGCGTGTATGAACGCGATTCGAGTGGCCGTGACCGAGGACATCCGCACTGCCTTGGATAAGGCCAAGGCGGTATATCCAACCCTCAGCGACGCCGAGATCCTCAAAGTTGGACTGGCGCGTATCGTCCGCGACGAGACGCTCACCGAGCGTAGGCTCATTCGTCGCACCGCCGCCGACGTGGCGGGAGATGGCTACCTCGCTGACGAGACGGAGGACATCTACACCGAGGAGGACGGCGAGAAAGTCACTTTCGCGTGACCGGCGCCGTGTCGCGCGGAATTTACACCGCGCGCTTCAGGTTCATCGAAGGGACTGGCAGCAAGATTCGGCCCGTCATCGTGGTGTCGCGGCCAGTCGGGGCGTTCAACGTAGTGAGCGTCGTACCTCTCTCATCTTCCAATGCCCTCACGAATGCCGACATAGCACTGGATGATTGGAAAGCGGCTGGGCTACGGGTGCCCACCGTCGCCCGTGTGCATCGCATCACGGCATTCCTCCAAGAGGACCTCAACGCTCTTCTCGGGACGTTGAGCATGAGAGACTCCGCAAAGCTTGACGCCGCATTAAGAAATCACCTTGGCCTCTAACAACAGGCCGCTGATGGCAATTTCTGAGCTGCAACGGATGGTCGACTAACCGGCCAGGCGCGCCCGCACCGTCGCTCTGACGACCTCTGGTGCTGGCGCGCACTGCGCGGGGAGCGTCGCCGCGCTGGCCAACGGCTGATCGCGGGGTGCTTCTTTGCGCCCCCTTACCCAGCCGGTGCTGCTCGTGCAGCCAGCCGGCAATCACCGCTTCATAGCTGTGGCTGGCAGGGATCATGCTGCCTGCTCCCCGAAATCGGCGCCATCGAGGTCCGAGTCGAACTCGTCGACCAGCTCGACCTCGGTCGCCGCGGGAGACTGCCGCAGCACCAGCAACGCAATCACCAGCCCCGCCCCGATCGCGCCGACGGCGGTCAGGAAGGCGAGCCGGTAGCCTGCCGTCAGCGCCGGTAGCACGGCGTCGTGCGCGACCAATAACGAGCGCGTGTGGTTGTCGGCGATCGTGCCGAGCAGTGCCAGCCCCAGCGCGCCCGAAACCTGCTGCGAGACGTTCACGATCCCCGAGCCGAGACCGGCGTCGGCGACCGGCACGTCGGCCATCGCGATCTGCAGCAGCGGCATGAACGCCAGCCCGACGCCGAGCCCGCCGAGGAAGAACGCCGGGCCGATCGTCGGGAAGAACGCGGTGTCCGGCCCCGCGCTCGCCAGCAGCGCCAGGCCCACCATCGCGATGAGCATCCCCGCGCACAGCACCCGGATCGCACCGAAACGGGCAACCAGCTTCGCAGAGAAGCCGAGCGACAGGGCCGCCACGGTCAGCGTCCAGGGCAGCCACGCCAGCCCGGTCTCGAGCGTGCCATAGCCGCGCACCTTCTCCAGATACAGCGTCCCCAGGAAGAATGTCGAGTACATGCCGGTGACCAGGAAACCGCGGACCACGCTCGACCCAATCAGGCCACGCAAACGCAGGATCCGCAGCGGCATCATCGGCTGCCGCACACGCGACTCGACGTACAGGAACACAGCAGCGAGCGCGAGCGCAAGCACGCCGGTGCCCAACACCTGGGTGGAACCCCAGCCGTGCCCGGTCGCGGACACGATCGCGTAGACCGCGCTCGCAAGCGCGGCGGTTGACAGCAGCGCACCGAGCCAGTCGAGGCCCTCACCGAATCCAACGCCACGATCCGTCGGGATCAGGACACGACCGAGCAGCAGCGTGACGATCCCGATCGGGATGTTGATGAAGAAGATCCAATGCCAGCTCAGCGTCTGCGTCAGGACGCCACCGATCAACAGGCCGAGCGATCCGCCCGCCACGGACACGAACACGAAGCTGCTCATCGCCTTCGCACGATCAGTGGCTTCAGGGAACTCGGTGACGATGATCGCGAGGATCACCGATGCCTGAAGCGCGGCACCGAAGCCCTGCACGAACCGTGCTGCGATCAGCATCGCAGCACTGTCAGAAAGTCCGCACACAGCAGATGCGGAGGTGAAGATCACGACGCCGGTCAGGAACACTCGCTTGCGGCCGGCGAGATCGCCCAACCGGCCGGCGAGCAGCAGGAAGCTGCCGAAGGTAACCAGGAACGCGTTGATCACCCACGTGAGGTTGCCCTGGCTGAAATGAAGATCATGTTGAATCGATGGCAGGGCGACGTTGACGACCGTTGAGTCGAGGACGTTCATCAGCTGCGCCAGGCAGACAACCGCGAGCGCGAACCAGCGGCGGCGGTCCGCGCTCTGCGGCGAGGAGATTGAGGAAAGTGTTGTCATATGCCGTTCAAGGGTTCGGTGAGGGACGGGGAGCGGACGACGGGGTTAGGGAGCGGAGAGCGAGCGGCGGGAGCGGAAGGGCCGCAGTCGCGTTCGCGGTGACCGGGGCATTGGTAAACTGGAGGTGTCCTCCAGAACTATGCGGAGGCTTCCTCCGGAAATCGACTATAGCGGAGGGTACCTCCGCTTCTTCGAAATCAAACGTGAAATGTCTGTGATCGCCAATCAATGGCCTCCCGAGGCTGCAGTGAGCGAGCGCCCGACCACGAACGACGGCGCGGCTGCGGTGCGGCCGGTGGCGCAGACATCCGCCGGTGGACCCGTGAGCGACGCACCGCAGCCGGCGCTGGTCGAGCTTGCAGCGCACCGACCCAAGCGGGCCGACGCGAGGCGCAACTACGACCGCATCCTCGCGGCCGCGCGCGCCGCGTTCAGCGAGTCCGGCAGCTCGACCTCACTCGAGGAGATTGCCCGGCGGGCCAAGGTCGGTATCGGGACGCTGTACCGCAACTTCCCCAGCCGACAGGCGCTCTTGGAGGCGGTCTACGTCGACGAGGTCGACCAGCTGTGCAGCTCGACGACAACGCTGATGGAGCTCGAGCCCTGGCCGGCGTTCGAGGAGTTCTGTCGGCGGCTGGTTGTCTACCTGCACACCAAGCAGGCGCTCGCGTCGGAGCTGTTCGACTCCGCCGGCCGCGACACGCGGGTGTTCACCTGTTGTAAGAGCTCGCTGCTGGCCGGCGCCCAGCCGCTACTGGCACGCGCACAAGCGGCGCACGTGCTGCGTGAGGACGTACAGGTCACCGACCTGTTTCACCTGCTGGGCGGAGTCGCGAAGATCCACGGCACCGACGAGGCCCAGTTCGAGCGCATCCTGGCGATCGCGCTCGACGGCCTGCGCTATCGCGGCTGAGCGCGATCGGGCCCCGGCTCCCGCTCAGCTTGCGACCAGATCGTCGATAGGCATCGGCGGGCGGGGCCGCCGGCCCGAGATGAGCGGGATGCGCCCGACGCCAGCTTCGTCGAGCAGATCGATCCAACGCCCGGGAATGGCGCGCCAAGATCAGCTGCGGCGCGCCTCGATGGCATCGGCGTCGAACGTCCATGGCAGCAACGTCCCGAGCTGCACCGGCGGCTTGTCCGTACCGAGGTCGACCAGCATCTCCGGTCCACCGTGCTCGATCAGCACCTGGCGGCAACGGCCGCATGGTGCCAGCGGCGCTCCGTCTCCAGCAACGATGCTGACGGCAACCAAGGCAGTTGCCCCTGAGGCTCTGACCATCGAGACAAGTCCACACTCGGCGCACAGAGTCAATCCGTAGGAGCTGTTCTCCACGTTACACGCCGCTAGCACGCTCCCATCACTCGTCAGTCCAGCCGCACCAACGTGTAACCGAGAGTACGGAGCATATGCGTGCTCCGTCACGCGTTTAGCCTCCTGCCGCAATAGCGGCCAATCGATGGTCACCAAGCTACCGAGAGATGGTTTTTGCACGCTCATATCGCTTCCTTTCCACACATGAGATCTGCGTCAGCGCCCGAGTACCTCGAGACTGCTGACCACCCTGTCCCAGAACGCCCCGGCGTCGAGCCCGACACCGACGTGCTGCCGGGCCTTCGCCGGCGCAGAGGCGAAGTCGACCACGGTCATCCCGCTTGTATACGTGCCAGCGGTCTCGACGTGGACCTCGGCATCGCGGAGCTCGACGATCCCCGGCTCAATGGCTTCGATCAAGGCACAGGGATCGTGGACTGGAGGCGAAGGTATGTCCGCTGCCCGCGCGTAGTTAACGCGAAAGGCGTCAAGCACCGGCCGGATCCAGCGCGCCGCCCTGGTTTCGATCGCGGCGACCCGCGCATCGACCGCCGGCGTGTAGAGCGCCTGATGCGTCACGTCGAGTCCGACCATCGTGACGTCCCACTCGGCATCCATGACGATCGCCGCGGCCTCAGGGTCGACGGCGATGTTGAACTCGGCCGCGGGCGTCACGTTGCCACGCGAGCAGGAGCCGCCCATCAGCACAACTCGCCGGACGGCGGTCGCGATCTGCGGAGCCTTGCTCAGCGCGACCGCCAGGTTCGTCAGCGGCCCGGTGGCCACCAGCGTCACCTCGCCGGGCGCGTCCAAGATCGCCCTGATGATGAAGTCCACCGCGTGGCCCGCCGCCGGCTTCACGGTCGCCACCACCGGCGGCGCGCCCTCGAGCCCGCTCTCACCGTGATATTCGGGGGCGGTCTGCAAGCGCCGCAGCAACGGTTGCCCGCAACCGGGAACCACCGGCACGTCGAGCCCGGCAACGGTCGCGATCGCACAGGCGTTGCGGGTTACCCGCCCCAGCGTCTGGTTGCCGCCGACGGTCGTGATCCCGAGCAGCTCGGCCCGTGGCGAGCCGGCGGCAACGAGAATAGCAACGGCGTCGTCGTGCCCTGGATCGCAGTCCAGGATCACACGAGTCGGGCCTCGATCGATGTTCCCTGCGTTCGTAACCAACGCGTTCTCCTCTCTTAAACAAATTGGATCGGCAGCCGCCCGGAGGCTCAGCCGATCGCGCGACGTAGCTTGCTGTCGAGCGTCTGCGTGAGCTCGGCCTGGATCGCGTCCAGGTCAGCCGCCGCCCGAGCGCGGGCAGCGGCTAGGTCATTCGTTCCGGGCGGCGGCGTAACCGCCTCCACATAGAGCTTCAGCTTGGGCTCGGTCCCGCTCAGGCGCAGGATCACGCGATCTCCGCCGTCGAGCTCGAAGATCAGGCCATTCTCGGCTGGATAGCCCTCGTAACCGTCAGCCAGGTCGGTCAGAGCCGTGACCGCATGCCCCGTGAACGTGGTTGGTGGTTGTTTGCGCCAGCCGGAGACCAAGCCGGTGAGCGCTGCCATCCCCGCCTCGGGGCTGGACCACTCGGCGCCATCGGCACGGATCGACCGCTGCCTCGTCAGGTGCACTCCAAGCTGCGCGTGCAGCTCGTCCAGGTGATCGAGCAGCGAACGTCCGCGAGCGCGGTCGAGCGCTGCCAGCTCGGCCATCAGCAGCCCAGCGGTGAGACCGTCCTTATCGGCCACCGCCTCACTCGCCGCATAGCCGAGCGCCTCCTCGTAGCCGAGCACCAGACGGTAGCCCGGATGACGGCTGCCGGTGCGTGCGATCCACTTGAATCCGGTCGGTGTCTCCTCGTAGGCGACGCCGACCCGGGCCGCGAGCACCTGCAGCATGCGCGAGGACACGAAGGTGGTGGTGACCAGGCGGTCGCTGCCCGAGCCGCGGGAGAGCAGATGGTCGGCGAGCAGGATTCCGACCTCGTCCCCGGTGAGCGTCCGCCAGGCGCCCGAACGATCTGGCACCGCGACCGCGAGCCGGTCCGCGTCGGGGTCGTTCGCGAGGACCACGTCCGCACCCGAATGCCGGGCAGTGGCCAGTGCGAGGTCGAGCGCGCCCGGCTCCTCCGGGTTCGGGAACGTCACCGTCGGGAAGTCCGGGTCCGGCTCGAATTGCTCGGCGACCTTCACAACATCGGTGAAGCCCGCCGCGGCCAGCAGCCCGGAGAGCACGGCACCGCCGACGCCGTGCATCGCCGTGTAGACAATCCGCACGTCCCGCGGCCCCGACGGGTCGATCAGGCCAAGCGCCATCCGCCGGTAGGCGTCGAGCAGCTTCTCGTCGTCGTCCCCGAACGGATAGGTGGACGCAGCCGGCGCCCGGTCACTCGGCGCGATCGGGACGAGCGTCGTCGTCTCGGCCGCCGCGGCAACCTCGGCATCCGCTGGCGGGATGATCTGCGAGCCGTCGGCGACGAAGACCTTGTAGCCGTTGTAGCGGGGCGGGTTATGGCTCGCCGTGATCATCACACCGGCGGCGGCGCCGGTTTGCTTGACCGCGAACGCGGTCAGCGGCGTCGGCAGCGCCCGCCGGAAAGCCATGACCTTCACACCGAACCGGCTTGCCGTCGCGGCGACGTCCGCGGCGAACTCGGCTGAGCCATGACGGGCGTCGCGGCCGACCACAAGGCCGTCACCGGCCTCGCCGTGAGCGTAGATCCAGCTCGCCAGGCCAGCGCTGGTGCGGCGCACCACCACGCGGTTCATGCGGGCCGGCCCGGCACCCAGCACGCCGCGCAGACCGGCCGTGCCGAACGTCAGTGGACGCGCGAAGCGAGCTGCCAGCGCTTCCGCATCGTCGCCGTCGAGCAGCTGCTGCAGCTCGGCCCGTGTCGCGGGGTCCGGATCGGCCCGCAGCCACGCTCTCGCCTGCTCCCGCAGCGCAGCATCTGACTCGCTCGTACTAGACATCTTCTTCCTTGTATGTACCAATCATATTACTTACAGGACACAGCTATGACGCCCAAGCTAAGCATCTACTAAGTTCTCTCGATATTATGTGCATCTTGTGTCTACCTGCCTGTGTATCAGCATTACAATAGTAACCATGAATGCACAACCATTCCGGGCTGTCGACTTGATCCGCATTAAGCGCGATGGCGACGAGCTCGGCGACGAGCAGATCAACTGGCTTATCAGCTCGTACACGGCCGGAGACATCCCGGATGAGCAGATGTCAGCATTGCTGATGGCAATCTACTGGCGGGGTCTAGCCGCACGAGAGCTGAAACGCTGGACTGGAGCCATGATCGAATCGGGCAGCAGGCTGAGCCTGAGCGGCCTATCCCGCCCGACAGTGGACAAGCACTCGACCGGTGGCGTCGGTGACAAGGTCTCGCTCGTGCTGGCGCCGCTCATGGCCGCCTGCGGCGCGGTGGTACCGATGCTGTCGGGTCGCGGGCTTGCCCACACGGGCGGCACGCTCGATAAGCTCGACGCGATCCCGGGCTGGCACGCCGACGTCTCCGAAGCCGAGCTGGTGAGCCAGTTGGAACAGGTTGGCGCGGCGATCTGCGCCGCCGGTGGGAACCTCGCGCCGGCCGATCGTAAGATCTACGCGCTCCGCGACGTCACCGCGACGGTCGACTCGATCCCACTGATCGCAGCCTCGATCATGTCGAAGAAGATCGCCGAGGGGACGGGTGTCCTCGTGCTCGATGTGAAGGTCGGTAAGGGAGCCTTCATGACGGACATCGACAAGGCGCGCGAGCTTGCCGAGACGATGGTCGGACTCGGCCGGGACCACGGCATCAAGGTCAGCGCGCTGCTGACCGGGATGGACGCTCCGATCGGCCGCGCCGTCGGCAACGGAGTCGAGGCGGCGGAAGCCGTGCGCACGTTGAGCGGGGACGGCCCCGATGACCTTGTCGAGATCACGCTGGCGCTGGCACGGCAGATGCTCGAGTCGGCAGGGCTCGAAGCCGATCCTGCCGCCGCCCTGGCCGACGGCTCCGCACTCGATGTCTGGCGCCGGATGATCCGCGCTCAGGGCGGGGACCCCGACGCGCCGTTGCTCGAGGCGAAGGCGGTCGACCATGTGACAGCGGACCGCGACGGCGTCGTCGTCGGTGTCGACGCACTTGACGTCGGGATTGCCGCCTGGCGTCTCGGCGCCGGCCGTAGCCGACAGGAGGATCCGGTGGATCCCGCCGCCGGCGTGATCTGCCACGTGCGGCCGGGTGATCATGTCCATGCCGGTGACGAGCTGTTCGAGCTGCGCAGCAGCGACGAGTCGCGGATCCCGCTGGGACGCGAGCCGCTGGCTGAGGCAGTTCGCTTCGACGGCCCCGCGCCGCTGCCTCTGGTCGTCGAGCGGGTCGGCTGACGCGGTCGTGCGACGCCACCGGCCGGTGGCGTCGCACGTGCCGCGGATCACCAGCTTCTCAGACAATGCCCTCGAGGATCTGGCGTGAGTGCGAAAGGCCGAGTCGGGTTGCACCGGCGGCGACCATCGCCAGCGCCTGTTCGCTCGTGCGGATCCCGCCGGCGGCCTTGACCCCGAGTCGGCCGCCGACGGCGGCCGACATCGCGCGCACGGCCGCTTCCGTCGCACCACCGGCGGGGTGGAACCCGGTCGAGGTCTTCACGAAGTCGGCGCCCGCCTCTTCGCAGGCCGCACAGGCGGCCGTGAGACGATCGGGTCCGAGCACCGCCGCCTCGATGATCACCTTCAGCAACGCTGGCCGCGGGCCGGCCGCGCGAACGGCGGCAACATCGGCTGTAACCGCCGACCAGTCGCCCGCCATCGCCGCGCCGAGATCGATCACCATGTCGAGCTCCGCCGCCCCGTGCGCGACGGCCGCGGCGGCCTCGGCCGCCTTCGCCGCAGACACGTGCGCGCCCGAGGGAAAGCCGATCACCGAAGCGACGGCGACGGATGTGCCCACCAGGGCAGCGACTGCCGTGGCCACTCTCGTCGGCGACACGCAGACGGCGTGCACGCCGAGGTCGGCGGCCTCCTCGCACAGGGCGGCCACTTCGGCGTCGGTCGCCTCCGGCGCGAGCAGCGTGTGGTCGATCATCGCGGCGACCTGCGCGCGGGTTGGGATGGTGTTGCTCATACCGTCACCTCTTCTTTCGTGACGCGGCTGCGTTTGGTGGCGGCGGCGCTACCACTCAGCCACAGCCAAAGCCCGTACAGAAGTGCGGACAGGAACGAGCTCACGGCGATCATCGGGACATCGTTCACGAACGAATTGCCGAAGAAATCGTGACCCCAGAACGCCACCACGAAGCCAACCAGGAAGCAGACGATCGGCGCGATGTGCCAATCGCTGATCCACGAGCTCGGACGCTCAAAGTAGCTGGCCACGTTTTCGCGGTCCTTGAGACCCCACAGCCAGTCAACGAGCATCACGAACGCGAACGGGCCGAGTACGTCACCAACGTCGCTGATGAACGTCTGCGCGTGCGAGAGGATTCCGGCCTGCGCAAGCGCCGTGCCGAGAATGCCCAGCGCGATCGTCGCGACGGGCTGGTCCCACTTCCGCGACCTGCGTGCGGTGTTCACTGTGACGAGCAAGTCGACGGTCGATGGATACAGGTTCATGCCGTTGGTATGCAGCACGCCGAGGGCAGCGCCGATCGCGGCGATCGCGCCCCAACCACTGATATGAGCGCCCAGCAGAGCGATGTTCCAGTTGCCGGTCGCCTCCTGAGAGAAGATGCCCATCACGCCCATCAAGAGGACCGGAATCATGATGCCAAGACCAGGCACCATCAAAAAGCCGTTACGCCGCTTGCTCATCGGTTGAGCAAAGCGAGAGAGAGTCGTCACCTTATACATCCAAGCGACGATCGAGAAGCCGCCGATCGTGGAGATCGCGGTACCCCACGCCATCGGCTCGGTCTTGCTCGGAACATGGACGTTGTAGTGAGCGAACAAGTAGACCACCAGCGCCAAATAGCAGACCACCAGGATCGCGGCGGTGTAGCGATAGAAGTACTCAAGCCACTTGAAGCCGAACAACACGATGATGATGTCGATGCCGCCGACAATCCAATACCACATGCTGTCGCCCGTGTGCGTCAAAGCAGCGAGCACCTCAGCGCCGGTCGCCGTGTTCAGACCGAACCAGGCCATGTTCACGAACGTGAACAGAGCCGAAAGGAAGAACGCGGCCGACCAACCGAAATTCCGGCGGGCAACCACCAGAGCGCTGAGCGGCAGCCTGCGACCCATCTCGGAGAAGAAGCCGACCGGAATCATGAAGATCGCCCACGTGATCACGATCGCCGCGATCATCAGCCACAGGCCATAGGGATACAGCAGCGCGCCGATCAACGGCGTCGTCGCCGACGCCGAAGTCATCGCCCAAACCAACGTCTGCTTCCCAGGCGTGTTCGTGCGCTGCTCATCCGGAATCGCATCGACGCCGACCGTCTCGACCTCACCACGGACCCGCGCCAGCAGCGTGCGCTGCCGAGGGGGTGTCCCCTGCCCGCCCGGAGGTCTGGTATCAGGCCTGGCCGGAGTACTTTGACTCATCTTCTGTTTCCTCCCCGATCTGATGTAGAACACTGACCGACCATGCGCCGGAACGGCGTGAAGGTCTTAGTCTCCGAACGGTCGCGAGACCGTGGTCGGAGTCCGTAGGATTTTGAGCAGACGCTCGAAAAAGGCGTCGGCGTCGACGCTCTCCACGACCGTCGCATTCGGCACCAGCTTGTGGACGCCCCACGACATCGCCGCGTAGCCACGGGTCAGCTCGGACCCGGTTTCGATCACTACGTTGTACGGAGCGGAGGCCGTCACTAGTTCCGGGTGCAAGAGAACGCTCACCGATAGCGAATCGGGGTGCGTGCTGCCGTTTATGCCCACGCGCTCGTTGAACTTGATCGTGGCGCCGTTCACGCGCGCGAAGAATTCCGCCAGCGGGGTTCCCAGCGCCGCAATAGCACTCAGCTTCGCCTGATCGAAGACCGCGTCCCTGAGCGTCACCGGCGCCCACGGCAGGACCGTGATCGTGAACGGCGACCGGAACACCTTCTGCGCGGCCTCCGGGTCGACGTAGAAATTGAACTCCGCCGCCGCGGTGATGTTGCCGCGAGCGTTGTTCGAGCCGCCCATGATCGTCAGCGAGCGGACGTTCCCGGCGAAGCTGGGGTCCTTGGTTTGTGCCAGCGCGATGTTCGTGAGCGGACCGATGGCGACGATGTCAAGCTCGCCAGGATTCTCGGCGACGAGACGGATGAGCGCGTCGACCGCGTGCTCGCGCTCGGGCACGCAGCCAGCGAGGTCCATCGTCAAGCTGCCGCTGCCATCGCCATGCACGTATTCGGCTGAGACCCATTCGCGCACCAACGGCCCGGTGCAGCCGAGATAGATCGGCACGTCGCCGAGGCGCCCGGCGACGCTCAGCGTCATAAACGCGTTGGCTACCTGACGGTCGAAGCCGACGTTACCGGCCACCATCGTGATCGCTTCGAGCTCGGCCTCAGGATCAAGCAACGCAACGAGCAGCGCAACGCAATCATCCTGAGCGGTATCTGTATCAATGATCAGTTTCCTGGTCATATGGCGAGTTGTTCACGCATCGGATTGCTCGCACTCATGACGCAGCCTCCTCCACAGCGCGATCACGCTGAGTCTCCGCGGCCGTGCCGCTCAGCCACAACCACAGCCCGTAGAGGACCGCCGACAGGAACGAGCCCACGGCCACGAACGGGATGTCATTGGCCAGCGACGCGGATAGAAAGTCCTGACCCCAGAAGGAGACAACGAACCCAATCACGCAGCACACGACCGCAGGAATACGCCAATCTGCAAGCCATGCGCCCGGACGCTCGAAGTAGCCAGCGGACCGCTCTCGCCGTTTCATGCCCCACAGCCAATCGACAAGCATGACGAAGGCAAACGGGCCGACCAAGTCGCCCATGTCGTTGACGAATGTTTCCGCGTGTGTGAGGATACCGGCCTTTGCAAGGACGATGCCGACTACACCAAGAACCACCGTCGCGACGGGCTGATCCCATCGCCTTGCCCTGTGCCCTGCATTGTTCACGGTAACCAGGAGGCTCACTGTCGACGGGTACAGGTTCAGCGCGTTGCAGTGCAAGACGCCAAGTGCGGCACCGATTGCTGCGACCGCTCCCCACCCACTGATGTGGACGCCAAGCAGCGCGATGTTCCAGCTCCCGGTCATGCGCTGCGAAAAAGCACCCAGCACGCCCATCAGCAGGACCGGGATCATGATTCCGTTGCCTGGAGCCAGCAAGAAACCTCTGTTCCGTTCGCCCCGCTTCGCAGGCTGAGCAAACCGCGACAGAGTCGTAACGTTATACATCCAGCCGATGATCGAGAAGCCGGCGACCGTCGAGATTGCAGTTCCCCATGACATCGACTCAGTCTTTGCTGGGACGTGGATGCTGTAATGCGCAAAGAGATATACGGCCAGCGCCGCGTAACACACAATCAACAGCACTGCCGTATAACGGTAGAAATACTCCAGCCATTTGAATCCGAACAGGACCAGGATCACGTCTAGGCCACCAACGATCCAGTACCACATGCCTTCACTAGTGTGTGACAGAGCCGCGAGAATCTGAGCACCAACCGCAGTGTTAAGTCCGAACCAGGCAACGTTCACAAATGTGAACAGCGCCGACAGAAACAGGGTCGCCCCCCAGCCATACGTTCGCCGAGACACCACGAGCGAGGTGAGTGGCAGCTTCCTGCCGATCTCGGAGAACATGCCCGTTGGTATCAGGAAGACCGCCCAGGTAACCACGATCGCCGCAATCATGTACCACAGCCCGTATGGGTATAGGAGCATGCCGATCAGTGGCGTGGTCGCCGAGCCTGACGCCATTGCCCAGTCAAGCGTGAGCTTTCCAGGTGTTGACGTGCGCTGTGAGTCCGGGACCGCTTCGACACCGACGGTCTCGACCTCACCGCCGACCCGCTGAAGCACGCCACGCGATGAGGCGTTTGCCGGCTCCGACACGGGCTTCTGGGGTCTCTGCTTCGAGCCACTGCCCGGATCTGAGATTGTACTGCTCATCTGCTCTTCCCTCTCCATTAACGTCACAACAGGTACAGCTGGTTTCGCCCTCAGCGAATGACTGCGGGCTACTCAACTTGATTACTGGTTATCGTTATTAGCGAGCTCGGGGCGGATTGACTCTGCCGCCGTCTCGACGGCTGCACGTGAAGGGAGCGATTGCTGCGCGCCGCTGCCGCCGACCGCAAGGCTGCCGGCGGCCACACCCCACCGCAGGGCCTCGGGCGCTTGGCCGCCGAGTAACAGCGCCGCCGTCAACGCGCCGACAAAGGCGTCCCCTGCCCCGGTGGTGTCCACTGCAGCCATTGCTGGCGCGAGCGCGCGCCAGCAGCCGGAGCGATCCACGACCACGGCACCATGGGCTCCAAGCGTGATCGCAACCAGCTCCGGCCCCAGCCGGTTGAGCCGGCGCGCCGCGTCGCAGGCATCGAGATCGCCCGCCACGTCCATGTTGGTGAGCGCAGCCGCCTCGTTCTCGTTCACCACGAGCACGTCGGCGAGACCGAGCAGCTCGTCATCGGCGTCAAGTGCCGGTGCGGCGTTGAGCACCACGCGCCAACCGCAGTCACGGCCGATCTTCGCAGCTGCCTTCACTTCGGTCACGGTCGTCTCGAGCTGAAGCACCAGTGCGGTTCCCGCGCCGGGGTCATCCACGCCGTACAGGTCCGTCGCGGAGACAGCGGCATTCGCGCCGGTGGACACGACGATCAGGTTGCGGGCCGAGGGGTCCCTGAGCGCGAACGCCGATCCTGTGGGCAGCGTGCCGTCCACCCGGATCGCGTCTTCAACCGCCGCTGCACGCAGCGCACGTCGCATGTAGCTGCCGCCGTCATCGTTGCCGACGCAGCCGACCATCTGCGTGGGGATGCCGAGCTTGCTCAGCGCAACAGCCTGGTTCGCGCCCTTGCCGCCCGGCGACACCTCCACGTGTCCGGCAAGCATGGTCTCGCCCCACTCCGGACGGCGCGGAACTTCCGCGATCGTGTCCACGTTCAAGCTGCCGAAGACGACCGCCTTCATTTCGGGCTCCTTGTCGACTGGCGCACGACTAGGCGCGGGCTGAGGCGGACGACCTGCGACCGAGCTGACTCCGACAGCGCCAGCTCCACCGCCTTTGCACCCAGACGACGCGCGGGTTGGTGGATCGAAGTGAGCGCTGGGCTGATGCACTCCACGAACTCGAGGTCGTCGTAGCCCACCACCGATACATCATCCGGGATGCACAGACCGGCGTGCCTCAACTCGCCGATCAAGGCGATCGCACACAGGTCGTTCGCACAGGTCACAGCGGTGAAGCGTCCGTCCAGCCTCAGGAAACGCTTGGCCGCCCGGCGGCCGTCGTGGATCGTGAAGCCGCCCGACAAGATCACCGGTTCCAGCCTGTGCTCCTCCATCACCGAGCGATAGCCGCGAACGCGCTCCTGCGACGTGGAGGCATCTGCCGGGCCGGAGACACAGACGATGCGGGTATGGCCGAGCGAGACCAGGTGCTCAGTCGCCAGCCGGCCGCCGCGGTAGTTGTCCACGGTGGCGCTGGGCAGGTTGGAGTCACCGAGCAGACGGTCGATGGTGACGATGCGCAGCTCTTCGGAGTGCCGCTCGATGATCGGCGCCGACGATTCCGAGTTCGGAGCGATGATGGCGACCGGGACCTGCAGCGGTACCAGTGAGTCCATGTAGAGGCGCTCGCGCTCCTCCAAGTGCTCGGTGTTGCAGAGGACCAGCGAGTACCCGGCCGTCCGTGCCGCTTCTTCCGCGCCCCTCGCGACCTCGGCGAAGAACCAGTTTGTGACGTCCGGAATCAGCAGCGGGATGATCGGCGCGCTCGCCGTGGTCAGGCTGCGCGCAAGGACGTTCGGCTGGTAGTCGAGAGCCTCGGCTGCCGCGAGTACTCGTTCTCTGGCAGCCGTCTTACGGCCATCGGGATTATTCAGCGTGCGCGAGACCGTCGACGGATCGACCTTCGCCATCTTGGCCACGTCGCGAATCGTTACCGGCACGCTTTCCCTCTCCACTCCCCACTCCGATGCAACCGGTTGCGCAACCGGTTGCATCGGTTTATACCACAACCCCCGCATCGTGATCTGCGACGGCGCCCGGTCAGACCAACGGCAGCCGCTGGCCATCGCCGCAGGCGGCGCGTAGGATCACGACTCATGGGGGATCAACGGGGAAGCACGCGAGCCGAGCCGGCGACCCTGCTGAAGGCAGTGGCCGAGGGTCTCGCGCGCGTGGACGCGATGCTCAGCGAGCGCGCGTATTCGGCGGACCAGGTCGGGGAGCTCGACATGGCGATCATGTGGGCAGCCGAGCAAGACGACTTCGCAGTTGTCCGTCGGCTGCTTGACGTCCGCGAGCAGATCGCCGCGCCGCTGGGTCCGCATGCCGTCCTGAACATCGCTCGTCGCGCACCGACGGATGTGGTCAGTCGGGCGTTCGCCCTGGTACCGGATCCAACCACGGTCAATCACCTCGGGCGGACCGCGCTGCATGCCGCGGCGCGCGGCGGGAACACGGCTGTGGCCGCTTTGCTCATAGAGCTCGGCGCAGACCCCGACACCGTCGAGATCACGCACGCGAACACCCCGCTGCACACAGCGGCACGCTGGGGTCAGGCGGCCGTGGCAGCCCAGTTGCTTGCGGCTGGCGCCGACCCCGAGGCGCTGGACGACGACGGACTGACACCACTCGCACTCGCCGACCTGGACGGTCACGGAGATGTCGCGCAAGTCCTGGTCGAGGGAGGTGCGGACGCAACGACGCGGCATCTGCATCGCCGTACCGCACTGCACCGGGCCGTGGCCTCCGGCACCCTGGCACAAGTTCGCCGCGAGCTTGCCAGGTCGACCGCTGATATCAACCAGCAAGACCGCTGGGGTGAGACTCCGCTGCATCTCGCCGTCTGCCGTTCTCGCCCCGACGCCGCGCATCTGCTGCTGGAGGCTGGCGCGGACGTCAACGTGCGAAATCACCTCGGCGAGACTCCACTCGTTCTCGCGGCGACGAACCAGAAGCACGAGAGCTCCCACACCGTCCGGATGCTGCTGGCGTACCACTCCGACCCCAAGATCGCGACCGACGACGGCCGGACTGCCCTGCACGCACTCGTATCCATGGGCGATCCCGAGCTGCTGCAGCTGGCGGTCGAAGCCGGCGGCGAGCTCGAGCATCGCGATGGAGACGGTAGGACTCCGCTTCTGGCTGCCTGCACCTACACGAGCGCCGCCTGTCTGAAGGTGCTGATCGACACAGGCGCCGATCCGACCGCCCGCGACCGCGAGAACCGCAGCGCCGCCGACCTTCTCGTCCGCTGGGGTGCCCTCGATGCCGACTCAGAACGGCAGGCCGGCGCTATGGCGCGTCTGCTCGGGTGGGCCATCTTCGACTGGAAGACGAAGTCGGATCCCATCGAGGCACGCTAGGACTCTGCGCACCCTATAGAAACCGAGTGGCTCAAGCTCGGCCGGGTTGCTACCCTCTGTCAGCGCTCCCGTACTACACAGATAGTGACGCCCGCGTAGTACGCTTGTTACGTGTCTTCCTCTCTCTCAATACGCCTCAGCGACGAGGCCCGCGAAACGCTCGAGTCCGCCGCCCGGGAACATGGTGCCGGCATCAGCACCCTGGTCCGCGATCTCGCCGAAGCCGAAGCTCGCCGCATCCGTACAGAGCGCACTCGTGCGGAGGGTGAGAAGTTCATGGTGGCGGTCCGTGCCGACTCCGAGCTTGCCGGCGAGCTTGGGGCGCTAGGGAACCCGCAGGTCGATCACCCGGACAGCGAGGCGTGGTGGCCCGCCCCGTAGCAGGCAGCATCGTCGTCGTCGACTGGCGCGGTGGCCGACTCCCGCTCGAGCCCGGCGGCATGCGGCCGGCAATCGTCGTCGAGGACACGCCCGCGATCCCGGACGACTACCCGAACATCCTGGTCGTGCCACTCACCCGAGATGAGCGGTTCGCGCTCTACGCCAGCTTCGTCGAGCGCATCGAGCCGACCCCGGAGAACGGTGCTCCCGAGCCGTGCTTCGCTCTGGCGCACCACGTTACCAGCGTCTCGATGCGACGCATTCGCAGCACACCGTCGAAGATCACCAGCGAGCAACTCGCCAGCATTCGTCAGCGTGCCGCTGCCGCCATCGGAGTCGATACGGCCGGCGACTGAGCTCAGATGCTGGCCCCGGCCCGGATCTCGATGACCGGATGTTTCGCTGGCCGCAGCCAGCGAAGCAGACGCAGCAGATGCCCGCGCCGCAGGGCCACGCAGCCCTCGGTCGGGGCGTTCATCCAGCTGTGCAAGAAGATGCCGGATCCTGGGGCGCGCGCACCGCGCACGGTCGGACTCATGTTGAAGCGGATGACCGCGAAGTAGGGGTAGGCGTGGGTCTCGGTCCACAACGCCTCCGAGGCGGAGGCGAAGTCCGGAGCGGTGCCGCAGCGCACGTGTACGAAGTGGTTGTAGAGCGCCGTGCCGGAGTCCTCATCCCACCAATCGCCGCAGACGAGCTGGTGATAGCGATAGTGCAGCCCGCCCGGGTTGCGAGCGTTGCCGTAAATCGTCGCACCGAACCCGAACACTCCGATCGGCGTCGCGTGGTCACCTTCGCGCCGCAAGGCGGCGGGCACCAGATGGCCAGAGCCTGTCTCCGCAACCCATCCGCCGAGCACCTCACGCCAGGGCGCGGCTGGCCCCGAGCGCACGTAGGCGCGCAGGGTGGCGATGTATCCCGGCGGATCGACGGTCGGACTGGAGACGACGATCAGCTGCCTGGCGCTCCTCGGGATGGCGGCCTGCGGCGACCGAGGCCGAGCGCTGCCAGCGCTCGGTGTGGCTGCCGCGAGCATCAGTGCAAGCAGCGTCGCTGCAACGTAGGCGAACCCGGTTCTCCTCAAGGCGTTTGCGATACCGCACAGACTAGCTGCCACCCTGACGTGATCGGGCGGAGAGCATCCGCCATCGCGGGTACCTGGACCAAGCTGACGGGGGCGTCGCCAGCGGGCGACGCCCCCACACTGCTATCGGCTATCGCACCCGGTGAACTCCGCGTCCGCCCAGTCACCGTTGTCGTGCCCGATGCCGTCGCCGGCGTCGCCCACTTCGAGCGTCAGCTGGCTGACTCCGGTCACAGGTACTGTCAGTAGCTGCGCCGGCTGACCACCCCTCACCGTGCCGGTGGCCGCAACCTGCGTGCCATCGGCCAGGATGGTGAAGGTGACCGTTCCGGCGGTGCTCTGGCCGGTATCAACGCCGACCTCGCTCGAGAACTGCGTGCAGCCGGCCGGAACGGCAACCACGATCGTCGAGATCGAGTTGACACCCACACCCTTCGCGTAGCTGACGCCGTCGATGATCAGCGGCGTTCCGTTCACGCTGAGGTCGCGTTCGACCGAGCCAAAGCCGCTCGCTGCGGAGACGAACGGCAGGTTGCTCAGGTAGAGCAGCCCCGCCGGCAGGACGGTCAAGCTGGCCGCTGCGCCGGTGCTGCCGGCGCTGCCGGCCTGGTCGTAGCTGACGATCTCGCTGACCGCGTCGGTACCAGCAGCCGCATCCTTGGGTACCGTTACGGTCCAGGTCAGCGTCCGCGACGCACCACGCGCCAGCGTCCCAATCGTCGTCGGCCCGTCAGGCGTTGCAGTCCAGCCGTCCGGCAGGCTGAGGCTGGCGCTGACGTCGGTCGCCGCGGGGCCACTGACATTGGCCACGGTGCCGGTGACGGAGAAGCTGTCACCGCCCCCGGTCGGGCTGGCGGCCGTTGTTGTCAGACCCTCCATCGCAACCTCGTTCGGCACCTTCGGCGAGCCGTAGGTGAGTGGGTTCCAGCCCGGCGACTCGTCCAGCTTCACCGGCACGCCTCCGCTGACCGTGCCGAGGTTCGTGAGCTGGACTTGTTCGAGGCCGTTGCCGGCCCCGCCGTCACTGGTAACTGCGATCGCCAACGTGTTGTTCCCATCGGGGTTCAGCACGCCGTTCGGGATCACGAACGTGTGCTGCGGACCCACGTCGGCGATGTACTGTCCCATGTTCCAGCCGTTGACGAAGATCAGCGCGCGGTAGTCGCCGGTCCCCTGCGGCGTGCTGGGGTCGCCGATCGTCAGGCCCAAAGACGCGTCGTCCTGACGCGGGATGTTGAGCCGGAAGCTCGTCCGGTACCAGGCCGTGCCCGAGATCGCCGTGGACGCCGGCAGGGTCGCCGTGCTCCAGCCCCTGTCGGGATAGCCCGGCAGGTACCAGCCGTGAAGCTCACCATAGAGGCCGCCGTCGTTCTCGATCCCGCGGACCGGGTCGGCGAGCTGCTCGCCACCGAGGTTGCCCTGGAGCTTCCAGGTGATCGACGGCTTCACCGCCGCCCCCGTCGCGCCGGCCATCGTCATCGAGATCAGGCCACGCCCCTCCTTCTGCGCGTCGTTGACGCCACCGTCCTCGTTGTGACCGTCGTTGCGGACCATCACCGCGAGGATGTGCGTGCCATCCGTCTGCAACGCAGCCGGAATGCCGAAGGTCACGGTGCCGGTGGTTGGCGGTGACGAGGAGTTCGAGGCCAGCACGTTCTGGCCGAGGTAGACCCCGTCGATCCAGGCCTGCAACAGGCCCGCGCCGCCGCCGCCATACTGCAGCGTCACGGTCGTGGCGTTTGCCGCGCCGGTGTAGGTGCCGCGATACCAGACATCGCCCTGGTGGAAGCCGTAGTCGTCCTCGGTCAGCACCGGTTGACCGGCGGCGGGCTTCGTCGTGCTGTTGGTCGTGGTGTTGTCCGCCAGTGTCCAGCTGGAGTCGCCGAAACCGATCTGCGTCTCGGGCGACTCAGCCGCGTAGCGCCACTTCGCCTGCGAGAGGTTCGGCAGCGTGATCGGCACCGGTCCGGGCAGTTCGAGGTTGGTAACCGTGCTCGGCTCGGTCGGATGACCGAGCTTCACGGACACCGGCTTGCCGTTCCAGGTCACGGAGCGCACCTGCGATGGCGCCCAGATTTGCAGCGTCGTCTTCGCGCTGGTGTCACCGGTCAGATGCAGAACGTCACCGTCGATGGTGGCGGTGCGGACCAGCTCCGGGCCTTGCTCGAGCACCGCACCCTGCGGGGTGTTCTGGCGCCAGAAGCTGCTCGCCGTCGTGGTGTCGGACAGCAACAGTGTCAACGACGCGCGACCGCCACCGGTGATCTGGACTTCCTGCAGGCCATTGTGGACGTAGTCCAAGCGGAGGCCACCAGTGGTCGCATCGTAGGTGCTGGTCACGTCACCAGAGACGACCCGCACGTGCGGCGCGCTGCTGTAGCGCAGGACCGTCTCGCCATCCTCGCCGTCACGACCGTAGAGCAGGGCCAGGTCGCCCGTGCCCTGCTTGAAGTAGGTCATCAGCTCGGACGTCGAGTAGACAAGGTGCTGGCCGCCCATGTCGTAGTCCGCCACGAGCGTCTTCGCGTCCTGCCCGTTCAGCTCCAAGGTCCCTTGCTGGGGGATGGTGTAGGAGCCGTCGGCCGTGGTGATCGGCATCGTGAAGGTGTTGTCGGTCGTTGCGCTCGACGGATTGTGCACAACCGTGTAGAAGTGCGTGCCCGTATCCGAGTTGACGTCGTCGTAGACCTTGATCGCAGAGGAGGACGGCGTGACCGCCGGTCCCTGATCGACCTTCGTGATCGTCGGCGCCACGCTCTGCAGGAACAGACCGAGTTCCTTCATCGTCGAGACCTTCGGACGGAGCTGGCGCGCCTCGCTGATCGCCGCGCCGTAGTCGTAGGAGGTGTAGACGACCGGTGCCGGCAACCAGCCCCAATCAGTACCGCCGACCGTCATATAGAAGCTCTCGAGCGTCAGCCGGTTGGCGATGTTCGTGTCGTAGAAGACGCGCTCGTAGCCGGAGCCCTCGCGCTGCGCCATGCAGTTGTAGGTGCCGACGCTGCCCCAGTAGTCGAACCAGCCGCCACCGAACTCAGCCAGGAATCCCGGCGTATTCGGCGAGGCGCTGGAGCCGCCGGTGGCCCCGCCGGAGCCCCAGATGCCCCAGTCAGGCGCGACCGAGGGGTTGCCGATGCTTCCATTGGTGCTGCAAGTTCCGCCTGGATAGCCATCGAAGGCGTAGAGGTTGTTTGGTCCCACAACCGTGCCGGTCACATCGGCGCCCGCCGGAACCCAGATGCCGTTGCGGCCCTTGTCGTTATGGAAGATCGGAACCGTGATTTTATCGGTGCGAGCTTGGTCGTAGAGGTTGTCCATGTACGCCAGCTCCCCCGAGCCAGTGGACGCCAGCTCGTTCTCAATCTGGTAGAGGATCACCGTGCCAGTGCCGTTGGTGAGCTGGTGTTTGGAAATGATCGCGTCGACATGCGAGAGCCAATCATCGGCTGCCGCCATGTAGTCGACCGCGTTCGTACGAGCCTTGCCCGGCTGCGTCGTCAACCAGCCAGGCAGCCCGCCGCCACTGGTCTCGGCGTTGATGTACGGGCCGGGACGGGCGATCACGTAGAGACCGACCTGTGCCGCCATGTTCAGCAGCTTGTTGATGTTGCGGACGCCGCTGAAGTCGTAGACCCCGGGGGCCGGCGAGTGGTAAGCCCAGTTGAAGTAGATCGTGACGGCGTTGTAGCCCTCGGATTTCATCTTCTGCAGCACGTCGAGCCAGAGGCTCGGGCTCGGCAGCCGCCAGTAGTCGAACTCGCCCGACCAGATGAACTGGCGCTGGCCGTCGATCATCAGCGAGTACTTGTCGTAGGTGATCGTGTGCGTACCCGGACTGTCGCCGAGCAGCAGCGCTGAGCGGTCGGGCTCGGTGGCCGAAGACCTGCCTGGGTGCGTTCGCCTCAGGCCGATGCCGAAAGCCGGCTTGCCGGGACTGGCGTCCGACTTGGCTTGCTGGGCTGGCGGTCCGCCAGCCCGCGCGCTCGCTCGCGCCGGCAACGTGTGCGCCAGCGCGAGCGTGACCAGAGCGGCCAGCGCCAGTGCTCCGAACGCCCAGACGCTAAAGGCCCTCAGGCGCCGCCGCTCAGCCCCCAGGACCGAATCACCCCGGCCATCCATGCCGTGCGCGAAAGCCATACGACGTAGCCGTCGCATATCTCTCCCTTCCTCCAATTCGCGGCGACCTCATCCGCGGGCCGCCGACTGGGACCGTTGTAACACGCCGAGGCGGGTTGCGCACGTCAATTGAGAGCGGTCACAGGCCGGGGACGCTTTCATGCAACCCCCCGCCTCCGGTGGCTCCGTGCCGCGCACCAGGTCGCGGACGCGCGATCATTGGCATGCCCGCACTCGTAGCGAGCTTGTCTGGTCTATCGGATCGGCTAGTGAGGGAGACGGCGGTGTTCAACCGGAGGCGGCACCAAGAGCAGTCCGATCACGGGTTCGCGGTCGTTGACGTCGAAACCACAGGCCTGTTTCCGCATCGCGACCGGATAGTGGAAGTCGCCATCGTGACGATGGATGAGCGGCTGGCCGTGCAAGACGAGTTTGTGACGTTGATCAATCCTCATCGAGACGTTGGTAGGACCCGCCTGCACGGCATCACAGCCGCAGATGTCGCGGACGCTCCGACCTTCGAGGACGCCGCGGCCGACGTAGCGATGCGCCTGCTCGGCAGAGTGTTCGTCGGTCACAACGTCGAGTTCGATCTGACGATGGTTGAAAGCGAGTTTGGTCGCCTTAGCTGGCAGATGCCGGCAGTCCCCACGCTCTGCACGATGCGCCTTGCGAGCGCCTACCTGAGTGGCTTGACGCGCACAACGCTAGAAGCATGCTGCGATGCGGCCAGCGTGCAGACCGGGATGGCTCATACCGCCCTCGCCGATGCCGTCGCCTCCGCCAACCTGCTTCAGTGCTACGCGCAAAGCCATACGACTCTGCCGCAGTCATGGCAGTCGGAGCTTCGTTACGCGACGGAATTAGTCTGGCCGCCGGTTCCGCCGGCCCATCATTTCGCCGCTGTTACGCGCGAAGCAGAGAGGCGGAGCCGCGCATCTGCGGACTCGCCGCTCTCAGACCTCCTGCACATCTTGCCGCACGGTCCGATCGCGCCATTCCAGCCCTATCTCGCGCTTCTGGCGCGTGCCCTTGAGGATCGGCTGATCGAGCCGGGTGAGGTCGAAACGCTGACTGATCTTGTGCGCGAGCATGGGATGTCCAACGAGCAAGTTCGTGCGGCGCATACGGAGTACCTCACACAAGTAGCAACAGCTGCTCTCGTAGACGGCACCGTGACAGACGACGAGCAGGCGGACCTGCTGGAGGTTGGCAGACTCCTCGGAATCAATGGCGGCGAGCTGGACGTTGTCCTGGCATCAGCGGCCGAGCGATCAAACGCCGGCGACGGTGGGCCGGCCCCGGGTACGGGGCTGCAAGCAGGCGACAAGGTCGTCTTCACCGGCGAGATGTCAGTCCCACGAGAGCAGCTCGTCGAGCACGCAGAGAGCCTCGGGCTACGAGTGATGAACAGCGTGAGTGGCAAGACGTCGCTCCTCGTCATCGCAGACCCGCATTCGCAGTCGGGCAAGGCGCGCGCCGCGCGAGAGAAAGGCGTTCGGATCGTGACCGAGCAGGTGTTCGATCAGCTTTGTCTCGGAATCGAGAAACAAACAGCGACGGCAGCTCCTTGACCTGTGCCCGGACGCTGCTGTAGCTGTCGTCGTCGATGCCGCCGCGGGGGGCTCGAACCCCGGACCGTCGGATTAAAAGATGCCCCTTAGCAGGGAAAATGCCGTATCTATCGGCAGTTCAGGCCGACCCAGTGCAGTTAGTTGAGATCAGAATTGCCGAGTCCGGGACATATCTCGGGACACGTTGGCGGGTAGCGCCGCGCTGCGGGCCCAGCGCATCGCAGAAGTGTCAGGCAGACCAACGTCGGCCCTTCCGCAGCGGGAGATCCTCGCTTATATTTCGCGCAATGGCCGGATTCCGGTTGATGCGGAAACTTGCCATTTCCCGAATCCGCTGCTAAAGTCTTTTGTTTAAGTGCCATCTTCCGCTCTCAACAGAACTCATCTATTTCGCGAAACCACTATGCCTGAGCGCGAGTCCGACGTCCTGCGGGCGTCGATGGCCGTATTGCGCGAACGTCTTCCGAACTCGTGGACTCTCAAGACTCAACGCAGGGCGCTGACAACTGACGATCGCCGCGTCGATCAGATTGCGGACCTGACATCGCCGGACGGACAGTCCATTACGCTTCTCGTTGAGGCAAAGCGGCTGATCACACCTCGGGACGTGCAGCCGATCCTCGATCAGTTGGCCGCGTCTCGCGACGGCCGGCAGCAGCACCCAGCGTTGCCGGTGCTTGTCGCGCGGTACCTGCCCGAAAGCGCTCGGCAACGGATCGCGCGGGCTGGCGCCGGATACATCGACGTGACCGGCAACGTGCGGATCAGCGCTGATCGTCCAGGGCTGCTGCTTGTAGATCGCGGTGCTGATAGCGACCCGTGGCGCGGGCCGGGCCGCCCGCGCGCCGGTTTGCGCGGTGAGCCCGCGGCGAGAGTGGTCCGTGCTCTCGTCGATTTCGCTCCGCCGTACTCGGTTCCCGAGCTTGCTGAGCGCGCGGGCTCGTCCACCGGAGCTACCTATCGCGTGATCGAGTTTCTTCAGGAGGAAGAGCTGCTCGTCCGGCAGGCACGCGGACCTATCACCGATGTGCGCTGGCGGCAGCTGCTCATGCGCTGGAGCGAGGACTACGGCCTGACCTCGAATCCCGTCTCCCTCTTCATCGAGCCGCGAGGCCTCGGAGTCTTTCTGAAGCAGCTCGGCGCGGCGGATAATCTCAAATACGCTCTGACAGGATCGCTCGCAGCACAGCACCTGGCCCCGTTCGCGCCGCCACGCCAGGCGGTCGTTTACGCCGACGACCCTGCCGAGTTGGTCACAGCAACGGGCGTTCGCCGCACCCAGACCGGCGGGAACGTTCTGCTCGTGACGCCGAGATACGACGTGGTGTTCGAGCGCGCGCAGATCAACGGTGGAGTTCGAGTGGTCGCGCCATCGCAGACGGTCGTCGACCTGCTAACCGGACCAGGGCGCAACCCGAGCGAAAGCACGGCGTTGCTCGACTGGATGGAGCGCAATGAGCCTGCCTGGCGAGATTGACCTACTCATCAGAGCACGCTCGGTCTTGCTCGATGCGCTTGACGCTCTTTCTGAGCACCGTGCCTCGCTTGTCGTGGTGGGCGCACAGGCGATCTATCTGCACGCCGGCTCTGCCGATCTACCGATAGCCGAGGCGACAAAGGACAGCGACATCGCTGTCAATCCGCGCGAGCTTGCCGACTATCCGTTGCTCGAGGACGCGATGGGTCGCGCCGGGTTCCTCCCAGATCTGACAAGCAATCAGCCAGGTAGCTGGATCTCCAGGGATGGCGTCCCCGTGGACCTGATGGTCCCAGAGGCACTAGCAGGACACGGCGGCCGCCGCGGAGCCCGTATCCCGCCACACAGCAGCCGCGCCACACGGCGAACGGCCGGACTCGAGGCCGCGGTCGTCGATTACGCACCGATGCAGGTCTACGCTCTCGATCCAGCTGACTTGCGCGTCGCGACCGTCAACGTCGCGGGTCCTGCGGCACTCATTGTCGCGAAGCTACACAAGCTCGGAGAGCGCCAAGGCCAGCCAAATCGTCTCGTCGACAAAGACGCGCACGACGTTTATCGGCTGCTCGCGGCAACCGAGACTCCGGCCCTTGCGAGGCGCCTAAAGCTGCTCGCAAACGATCAGCTGGCGGGACCTGTGACGCGCAGCGGCATCGAGTATCTGCGGGAGCTATTCGGGAGCCCGACAGCCTCGGGCTCAGTGATGGTTGGACGAGCCGAGCAGAACGCTGGGAGCCCCGAGATCGCGACGACTGCAGTAACGCTGCTCGCAAGCGATCTGCTCGAAGCGCTGCGATAGCGGCGCGCCCATTGAAGTACGCCGCCCTCGAGACATCTTGCTTTGGAGGCTTTCCGGGATGCCGCCGCGGGTGTTTGGTTTCAGGACATGTGTCTCAGGTGATATGGCGCTGATGTCTCGCGTCATGTGTCTCACTTGCCGCCG